>Ga0255428_1011_pt1 | contig 46199 bp, 32 predicted proteins | sample ANMaggSSYBR02J13_FD_182654 | JGI IMG/M metagenome (GOLD analysis project Ga0255428, IMG submission 182654) | Sediment cell enrichment communities from methane seep in Santa Monica Basin, California, United Staets - ANME aggregate JGI... | ecosystem: Environmental > Aquatic > Marine > Cold seeps >... | reverse complement strand
AAAACAAGGGGTCAGGTCTTCATTCTTGACGCATTAAAAAAAACAAGGGGTCAGGTCTTCATTCTTGACGCATTTATCTTTTTTTCAATCTTTGAGATTTTTCTTTCAAGCTTTTTGTCTTTTCTTATTTTATCCTTAACACGCCTGCATGCCTGGGACACGCCGGATTCTCCAATCCCGAGATAGGTGCCAATGTCTTTCAGTTTTTCGCCGGTATATCTCTGACAAAGAAACATTTTTACATTTCGGCCCAAAGCCGCTTCTTTTCCGAAGGGACGAGCCATTATCGATCCTTTTTATACAGCTAATGTGATAATGAATCTTATAGCCCTCCCTTTACCATGCGGTTTGTCAAGAATGAAGACCTGACACTTTTGTTTTACCCTTTGTTTTACCTTGTTATATTGTGCAATTACGCAGCCACATGATAAATATTCTTAAAATTAGAATAATTTAACTGGCTTAATTCCCAGTTGTTCTGAAGATTAAGCCAAAATTGAGGACTGCCTCCTAATGCTTTTGAGAGCTTTACTGCCATTTCAGCGCTTATACCTCGCTTACCTCGACAGATCTCATTGATGGTTTTCGGCAACACTCCAATATGTGCAGCAAGAGCTGTTTGGGTAAGCCCTATCTCTTCCAGCTCATCTTTCAAAACTTCTCCAGGGTGAACTGGAGTAATATGTGTCTGATTCATATAACACCTCCCATAATCGTTAATGATAGTCAGTAATCTCCACCTCTATGCTATGCTCTTTTTTCCATTTAAAACAGATTCTATATTGATCATTTATTCGAATACTATACTGGCCTTTTCTTTTACCTTTTAGAATTTCAAAACGATTTCCACGAATCTCTCGCAAATCTTGAATTGAAGTTGCGGCACTTAATCGGGCAAGCTTAAGGGCTCGCTAACTTGAGCCTTTTTGTGAAGATTTTTAGGTAGAATCCTCAAAGCTTCTTTGGAACTTCTACCATAGTTAATATCCTCAGTTCCCTTGTTTTTGAAATTTATTATTCCCATGTTCTTATTCCTTACTATCACTTAGTTACTATACCGGTATGCGGTAAATCCGTCAAGGAAAAAATTGAAATCGCGAAAAGTCATTATTGAAATAGATATTAGGTTATATCGTTGTAAATGTGTAGGAAGGTATACAATATAACGCGACGGCTAAAGGAAAAACAAGGGGTCGGATTTTCATTGGCATCATCGAGCCTGAGGTATCTCTTGCCAGTGTGTATCCGAGGCGGGCATTCCCATAAATCGTGGCGTTGATTGCCGAAAATATTGCCAGGAGTGCCACAACTGCGACCATGGTGAATCCTGCGTGCCCGAGGGCAGGCTTGGCAGCCTCAGCCAGGGCATAGTCTTTTGCCAGGGCGATCACGTCGGCCGGCAGAGAGCCGACCGTCACTATAGCTACCAGGATATACAGAATAATGACAAAGATAACTGACCCATAAAAAGCAAGCGGCAGTGTCCGCTCGGGGTCTTTCACATCTTCTCCGGCATTAGCGATGAGTTCGAATCCCTCGTAGGCCACAAAGATGACCATTCCTCCGGCAATAAGCATGAGGGGATCAGGCCACTGGGCCAGGCTCAGTTTGGAGATGTCCACCTGGTGTACCCCGGCGAACACTATGACAGCAAGGAGAACGAGTTTGATAATAACAATGTAGGTCTCGGATTTACTGATGATATCGGCATTTAAGAGATTAATAATGGTCGGCAAAACAATACCTGCACTGATGATGGCATGTTTGAGCCATGGGGCATGGTCACCCGGGAAGAATGTCATGCCATAGGCTCCAAAGGCGGCGGCATACAGGGCGATGGTAACCAGATAGCTGAGCCAGAGGATGAGGTTGATTATTCCTGTCGGAAGGTCGATTCCAAAGGCTCGATCGATGAAGACCACAGTCCCTCCTGAGCTTGGAAATTTGACAGAGAGTTTTGCGTAGGAGTATGAGGTAAGGAGTGCAACGATGCCGGCGATAATGAATGCTATCGGGGTTCCACCCCGTGCAATGCCGACAGCAGTACCGAGTACAGCGAAAATTCCGCCGCCGACCATGCCGCCTATACCAATGCAAGCAGCCCCTAAGAGACCCATTTTCGCAGACTCGGGATTACGAGTACCTTTCGCCCTTGTCCTCGATTTCATTGGCTCTTTACCTCTTTTTCAGCAAGATTGAGATCCTGCCCAGCACGTTGGCCCCCTATAGGTATGCCGCGCCCAAAGTTCCTTATTTGTCTCCGATTTGGAGCTAAATTTTGCCTTGACAATACAATCTTCATTTGGCATTTTAATCTCGATTGTCTGAAGCCCGTTGGGACTTGTTGCCGCATCAGTGTCGGCACAACATGTTGTTACTTATTCCCGGTTGGCACACAACTTTACTTTTTTGCTTAATCCGCTCTCAAAAACAAAAAGCGAATTCTTATCATTAGTAACTCGCTGCTGGAGAGCCGTCCTATCTTTATTATCCGCTTACGCTCCAGCCCCAAGCTTGCCCAGCGGCTGAAAAGGCTGATGCAAAACTGGCGTAAAAAACAATAACTGTAGTAATAAGGTTATTCAAATAAATATGGAATTCAGGGGAGGCATGATTATGCGTGGAAGTGTTTTTACCGTCATGGAAAAGAGGGGGTTAACCACCCTGGAGATCTTCCAAAACAGAAAAGAAGGTAAGTTCTTACTCAGGGGCGCTAAAGAGTGGGATGATAACCTTGACTTCAGCCGCTATGCGACCGATTTCCACTACGTGGATGTCCTGACTGGCGATTATAATGCAGTGGGTACAGAAACATTAGCTGCCGACTTTAATGAACTGGGGCTAAAGGACTATCTGGAACGGGTTGAGCAGCTTCTTAGAGAGGGGAGGCACGAGGGCATCGAGTTCTACTACCACCGCCGGAAAAATATCAGGGTAGCCTTCTGTAAACATAGTGTCACCATTGGCATCAAGAATAGACAGCATGTGATACGGGCGGGGGCCATGCGCCGGCACAATCTGGATGATCCGGAGATAGATGTTCTCACCGATGGACTTAACCTCGCCGGTGCAATGGCATATAAGAATGCCATTGCTCACATACCTTATGGCGGCTGCAAGACTTTGGTGCAATGCGACCCTGTGAAACTGCCTGACTTCGAGACGATGGGCTTCTTAAGTTACGTAGCTGACAGGTGCCGCTGTTTCACCGGAGCCGATATGGGACTTGACGAGGAAATGGTAGATATTATCCGAGAGAAATATACTAAAAACTTCGTGGGTGGCACCAGAAGTCCCCTCGCCTCAACCGGAACTCCAACTGCCTATGGTGAGTTTATGGCTATAAAGGAGGCTTGTGATTTTGCCTACGGTAGCAGGGACCTGTCAGGGAGAAGGATAGCCGTCCAGGGACTGGGACACGTCGGTTATCCCCTGGCTGAGTATCTGCTGGGCGATGGTGCTCAGCTAATTGTCACCGATATCGACCTCTCCAGAGTGCATAAACTGCAGCAGCAGTATGGCTCAGATTCAGTCAAATATGTAGCAGTAGACGAGATATATACCACAGACGCCGATGTGTTTGCCCCCTGCGCTATGGGGGGTATAATCACCGAAGATAGAATCCCCCTGTTCAAGTTCAGGATAATAATCGGTTCCGCCAATAACCAGCTCAGGGCAACGAACAAAGAGGCAGAGCTTGAGCTTGCCAAAAAGCTTGAGGATGCCGGCATTCTCTTTGTTGTTGCCTGGGCGCATAATACCGGCGGAGTTATCTCCGGCGCCCTGCTATGGCTCTTGCAGGAAGACGCGACCGAGAAGCAGTTAAAACCGAAAATTGAGCTGGTCTGCCGGGACAACTTTAGAAAGCTCCTTGAGGAAGCCCGGAAAACAGGAAAATCCCCAACCGTACTGGTATATGAAAAGGTTGAAGCCATGATCTACTCAGAGGTAGGAGAGCTCTGAATTGGCAAAATGAAATGTTGTCAACTTGGTTACATTTAATCCACTTATAAGAGACGGGGAAATCCGAAATTCGAATATCTAAACTCGAAACAAATTCCAATGACCAAAATCTTAAAATTCCAAAACACTAATGACTTCAATCTGTTAATACCGGATGCAGGGCTTCGGTATCGTCCGGTTGGGTTGATCTTTTGGACATTTGAGCATTCGGATTTCGGTTTTCGGTTTTCGATATTCGGATTTTTTGTATATTGAGTTCAACCATAGCGCCAGTACTCGACATTAGGATGTATTTGGAGCCATCCCAATTCCTGGGATAGCTCCAGGAGTATCAAAAGTCCGAATATGCACAATAGCACATATCCTCCCAACCTTTGCCAAATAGCTTGTTTTCTTTTGGACTTGATGACCATAAGGCTTGGCAGAAACCCGAATACAAGTAAAATACCAGTTCCTCCCACCAGGTCCAGCGCTTTTAGAAACAGGTTGGGATATACCAGAGCTACAATAAGTGGCGGGCCGAATGTAAGTCCCACTTCTATAAATCGATTGCTCTTTTTGCCATAGGAAGAGATCATATCTCTAAAAAATCCCATAAAGGCTATTCCTACCCCGAAATAAGAGGTAATAATTGCAGCAAGTGCGAAAAACCTTCCGGCAGTGGTAATCACTTTAGAATGTAAGGCCATAGAAAGAGGCACAGTTGCCGGGAGACCCTCATGCAAAGCTGCCAATATATTCCCTTGACCCTGGCCGGCTAAAGGCAGAGAGCCAATTACTACAAATACCCACAAGATATTTAGAACAAACGCCAAAAACGTTCCGATTATCAACGCCTGCCGGCATGCTCGAGGCTGCCATTCCAAACTTTTGCACACTGTCGGGATGATAACGTGAAAGGCAAAAGCGCACACAATAATAGGTAAAGTAGAAGGGACAAAATGCCAATCCGTGTAAATAAGATGTTGCGGATTCAGATTTTGTCCGGTCTTGATCAGCAGGAACACAAAAGAGATACCCAATACCGTCATTATTGCTACATTTGCTTTACTTACCAGGTCTAAACCGCAGATGATTATACCAGTGGCCACTATGAAAAAGATCACTACCCAGACCGGTTTTGCCAAAGGAAGCTGAATCAAATTAACAAGTATCGAGGACGCGCCACTGAGATAGGCAACTAACAATCCATAGAAAATAATCAGGTATCCAGTTATGCTTAACCACTTGCCCAAAGGACCAAGTTCTTGCTGAAAAAGGGTGGGAAGATCAGAGACCGGATGCTTAGATTCAATAATTCTGGTTGTAAGTATCCATGCTGTGACCGACATTAGTCCCCACATAACTATCATACTGATTAAGGAGGGGAACATGCCTGACAGACCCGTCTTTATGGGGAGTCCCAACATTCCGGCTCCAATAGTAGTTCCGGTTATGAGCAGAGCAATAGTCAGAATGTGTAAAGGAGAAACGTTTTTCATTACTCTCTATCTATCCTTTTTCAGCCAGGCCGCCAGGTTAACATCAATGTGGAAAATCTGATAAAAAATAATTCCCAGAATAGTAGTTGCCGCCAGCGGGTTGCTGAAAAGCGGTCGCAGGAAAGAAGGCAGTTGGGCAAAGAGTTCAGGTACGAAACCCGTGCTGAGCCCAAAAATGATAGACATGCCGGCAACAGCTATATTGCGCTGATCCAGGGGTTCTGAAAGCATCTCCTTAATGCCGGTCAAAATCATAAAACAAATAGCGAAAATTACAGCCGCCCCCATAACCGGCGAAGGAACCAGGGCAATAACGGTCGCAACAACAGGAAAACAACCGGCAAGAATGAACATGACGCCCATACAGACACCAATCCAGCGGCTCACTGCACGCGTTGCCGCGGCAAGCCCCACATTACTGGAAGAGGTGTCAACCGCAATGGCTCCTATCAAACCGGCTATGGCCGTGCTGAACCCATCGGCCATCAATCCGCCCGCAATCGGTTTCATGTCCGGTTTTTCCAGATCAGGGCACGTGATTTTCTGCGCCGCGAGAAGGTTGCCGAACGACTTGAGCGACCCGCAGATAGAAATCACCAGAAAAGGCAGAGCAAGCGACCAGTCAAAGGCCAGACGAAACTGCGAAAGCCCCGTAAATGGAATGGCGAACACAGGAACTTCGCCGATCATCTGATATTGGACCGGATCAAAAGGAGAAATGCAAAGCGCCACCCCCCACCCGACAAAAATACCGATCAACAGGCAATAAAGTGTCACTTGTCCCTTTCCCCAAAGGTTGCTCCCCATTATCGCCATCAGAGTCACGCACCCCACCACGATGTCCTGCCAGATAACCTCGTCACCGGCAACGGGCGAACCACAGAAGTTGGCAAAAGCCATCGGTATAATACTGACTCCTACCATCATAACCGTCATTCCCACTACAAGCGGCGGGAACAGGGAGCGCAATCGGGAAACGACCCTTGAAAAAAACATCTCAACAATGCCGGCAAAAACCAACATTCCCTGCATCAGCGGCAAACCACCCTGGATAACGGCGGTGATGGATAACGCCAGATATGAAGGCCCACCAATGTTCGGACAAAGATAGCCGGAACCGATCCAGCGCAGACGCACCGCCTGGATAATGGTACCTGCCCCGGAAATTATCATGGTCAGGCTGACCATACGGATGGCCATTTCCGTTGACCCGCCGATTTCTTTGACCAACAGCACGGGAAGCATGGTGCCGAGTATTAATAACATTCCCTGCTGAAGGCTCAACAGGATCAGGTGACCTGCCGGGGGCACATCATTTTGCCCGTAAACCAATTCAGTATCCGGTTTTGTTGATGCCATTTGTGTCACTCCTTACCGCTGCCAGGCGCTGTGGGGCGCATCGATCACCGTGCCAACGATAACCGGCTCTCCCCCCATCGTGCAGCGTCGTGCATAAATGATTTTCTTCTGGTCGTTCATTGACAAGGGAGAATGTGCATACAGCACAACCTGCGCCTCGGTTTCAGTCTTTAATCTACGTAAAAGGTGCTTGAACGGATAATGCCCGACTGTATCCTGGAATTCCAGCAAGTCGCGCTCATAGCGTTTCTTCAAAACAGGGTCGATAATCGACCTTCCGTTTTCACGCAACAAAAAGACGGCAGTGTTGTGGAAAAAATACGGACCGGCCGGGGCAAGCAGTTCAGTTAAAGCCCCCTCCCCGCCGGTCTTCAACAGGTGATCGGCATCCGTGACGGCAATCCGCGCAAACTCCAGCTCAGCACCGATACCGTAATAACCTCCGCCAACATAACACTCCGTGCCGTCGGGTAAACTCACCGCAAGATTGCATGCGGATTTCCATTCCAGAAAAAGACCATGCGGCCGATTCCAGTAGTAATGAACCCAGCCGTGCCGGTTAAGCGGATTTTTTATCTCGCGGGAAACCAGTTTATGCAGAGGCTTCCCAAGCTGATCGGTAAACTTGTCCAACCGTGTGCCAACCAGCGCGGGGTTCTCTCCATGGTAAAGGCACAGGCCATCCGATAAGCGATAAATGTATAAATACAGGCCCATCTGATAGGACTTCATTTTATCCAGAAGCGGAAAGGCTTTTTCACCCTTTTCTTCCAGCAGAGTTTTGGCTTCGGTAACAGTCTTGACGAGTTCACGCGTGACACGGAATGTGTATTGGTGGTACAGCTCACCCTGCGTCTTCGTCAGATAGACCAAACGCCCCGCGACAAACAACAGGAACACCAGTGCCAGGAGGGGTAAAATAAATCGTTTCGCAGTCTTTGGTTGTTTGGGTTTCCCCTCCAATTCATTTCTCGGTTTTTTTTCCATCTTCAATATCCTCAAAATGGCGATCCTTCTCACGCGAAGTAAGAACTTCCTTTTTTATGAAGAAAGTATAGGAAAAACAGCCTTGTAAGTCAATGGAATAATGACCACAACATATGGCATGGGGGCGCCGATGATCATGGAGGAAATGTGTCCAGGTACCCAACTTATCTGGAGAGCGATCCGCTTTTCGACCGTTTCATTCATCACGAGTGTGGCTCAGGTCTTATCAACGCTAAGTTTCTCTCTGAAAATACCAATTCGTCTACTAACGGATGAGTACGTCTGTTGAGGCAGTTCCGGGTCGGCTTCTTTTAAAAATTCGGATTTTAGGCTATCTGCAAATCCGACTATCCCAAAAAATAGACCCTAACATAGCTCTTCAAACAGAGATGCTTCCTCTTTTGAATATCTCTGCACTTTTTTCCGATAGGCTAATTGCGGATTATCTGTACCGAACTGCGACAAGACGATATTTGTTTTCAACCATTCGGGATATTTTCGGTTATAGGCGTATACCGGATAACTGCTCCACTTATGATCAATAAGCCGTTTAACGATACCGGCTTTTAAGGGATTACGATGAATATACTATGCTTTCGCTCGGTGTAATTCCGTATCAATTCGTTCAGAGAGAAATATTTTGAGTAGTGACTGGTAGGGCACATCGCGTTTGTTAGCAAGCACTTTCAACTCTTCAAGCATGGACTCAGGAAGGCGAACTGATATTGTGCGAGTTGAAGGTTTAAGCTTCGGCAAAACAATCTCTTCTGCTTCTGACCAGTCGAGATACTCTGAGGAATCGTGTTGTTGCCAGAAACGACGCTCTTCGGTCTCTGTTTTAAATTTGGGTATTGTTTTTTTCATTTCAGATACCTTTTTGTTTCCACAAGGGTCATATCCCGTGCAGAAATAATTCTTATTTTATCTTTTCGGACAGTGAATACTGCAAAAAGCAAACGCGCAGCATTGGTTTGCCACAAGTAAAACTGGAATTTTTCGTTGGTTTTTTAAAAAAGTGGCACAAGTAAAAATCCGACCCCAGAGGGGCCGGCTTTGGCATAACCCCTGGAAGGGGATAAAATTGCCTTTGCATCCAGAGGGAGTAAGGGTTGAGTTGCCCCGTAGTAATAATAATTCGTGCTGTCTTTTACCAACTTACTTCTCTTGATCTTTTTGGTATTTTTACATAGTTACGTATCATTTCAGTATCTAAACTAACAGTGTCAACGCAATAACCTTGTACTCAAAAACGGTTACCCAATAGCTTGTTGGCATAATTTGCGAAATCTGCTCATTTGCTACTCCTGGTTAACTTGTGGAGCAACTCAGCCTTTGAGTAACAAATATTGTTCAGATGGTAAAACCACTGAACTGTGACCTGGCCCAAAGGGCCAGGTTTTGTATGATAGAATAAATATCAATACTGTGAATTAATCCTCACCTTGACTATTTCTGTTTCTTCATCTTTTCCCATTCAACATTCGATGTTGGACGTTGGATGTTCGATGTTCATTTACCTTCCTTCGACATTCGACATTCCTTGTTCGAAATTCTGCGGTTCACCTGATCCCTGATCCCCTACCCCCGACACCTGTTTTTTGAAATTGGTATTTTGCAGGATTTCCTCAAGAATATCCGAGTGAGCTTGTAGATCTTTCAGGTTATTGAAGTATAATTTTATAATAAATGTATTGCCCTCAAAATTTTTTGGAGGAATCAGTTTCATATTGTTTCCGAGCTTTAATTTTTTAACAAGTTCTTCAAATTTCTCTTCAGCACGAGTGATTGAGGGGTAACGTCTTTTTTTTAAATAAAATCTTAATTTTTCGGTTTTTTTAGTTCGATCAAGCTCATCATTTTGCAGAATTTCCTGGAAATCGCTTTCTTGAATAACTTTCATGACTGGAATGTTCTCGCGAAGGGAAATTTCATTAATCATTGTGATTAGTTCTCTTTGCTTGTTCAGCCCCAGTTTAAGATCATTGAAAATTTCGGCAAAAGTAATTCCGGTATCTTTTTCAAATTTACCGAGTTCCACTGCCATTGAAAGAGAAATGCTGTTGGATAGTACACAGTTTTGAATGGGCAATGGAAGATGATAGATATTTATTATTTTCTTTATTAGAGATGGATTACGCGGCAAACCAAGTGATGACGCTGCCTCAGCGAGACTTGTAATATCTTTAAAAAAGCCGGAAAGCATACAAAGCGCTCTGGACTGTTCAATCAGGTTGAGCGGTCTTTGGAATGAATTGTCTGTTATTGCAAATTTAAGACAGTCAAGCTCATTAGCGTTAGAGACCGGAATTTTCGCCTCTATATTCAACAAACCAAGTATCCGGCATGCTGCAATTCTACGGAAACCGCATATAATGGTATATTCTGACTTTTTTTTTATTAGTATCGGGGGATTTATCAAACCCACATTCTTAATAGAAGCTAAAATATCATCTATACCTGTCTCGGTTGTAATGCGAAAGGTTTGATTCTTTGAATCTATAAGTGACAGTGGAACCTGATTATTTTTAAAGTCCATAACTTTTTCCGGTAATCAGGTTTAATGCATCAAGATATTTTTCACGTGTATTTTTGACTACTTCTTTTGGAAGAAAAGGAGCTGGTGGTAATTTGTCCCAGTTGATTGAAATAAGATAATCTCTTAAATACTGTTTGTCGTAACTCTTTTGTGATTGACCAGGACTGTAAGACTCTTTGGGCCAGAACCTGGATGAATCAGGGGTCAGTAATTCATCTATAAGAATGATATTATTTTCAAAAATGCCAAATTCAAATTTTGTATCCGCAATTATTATGCCCTTTTTATCAGCCAGTTCAGCCCCTTTTTTATAAATTAAAAGACTTATCTCTTTTACCTTTTCTGCGAGGTTTCTGCCTATTATTTTTACAGCTTCTTCAAAATTAATGTTTACATCATGAACACCAACCTCTTCCTTTGTTGAAGGTGTAAAAATAGGTTCGGGGAGTTTTTCAGATTCTTGTAAACCATCAGGCAGTTTTATACCGCAGACAATCCCTGATTCCTGATAGGATTTCCAGCCAGACCCGGATATATAACCCCTTACAACGCATTCAATAGGAAGGGGTTCGGCTTTTTTTACAAGCATGCTCCTGTCTCGAAGCATTTCTGCGTAAGGTTTGCAGATCTCAGGATAGTCGTCAACGTTACTGGAAATAATATGATTAGATATAACAGGCTTCATTACATCAAACCAGAACAGAGAAATCTGTGTAAGAATTTTTCCTTTTTCCGGCACTGGATCAGGCATTATCACATCAAATGCCGAGATTCGATCAGTGGCAACCATTAAGAGAGTTTCGCCAAGATCGTACATATCTCTTACCTTTCCTCTTTTTAGTAAATTTAATTTTGGGAAATCAGTTTCAAATACAATTTGTTCCATGTTGTTTGTCCTTTCAGTAATTATAAATATCAAAAAGTTACAACCTTCCGAAGTATCGTGAAATTATTTATGTAAAAATCTATGATTCTGTTGATTTACTCCGATTTTAAAAATCAAGATACAGTATATCGTTGTAGATTCAGCATCATACATATCATGTTGCGCCAGTTTTTTTAAAATGACAGTAAATCAACAGAGTCATCTATATGTAACTATTATTGTAACGTCAAGGGAGGATATCTATGTTTGAGCAACAAGTAAAGATCATGTTAGCCGATGCTTTAGGATTGGATGATGTTGAGAAGATCAGAAGATTATAACCTGTTGGTTTGCAAATATATTTTATTTAAATCAAGCATTCCGTGAACCTGACATAATCGAAGAACGATCATGTTAGTTACCAACTTCATATACATATAGATGGACTTGGTGTAAATTTAGTTGACAGAAAACGTTTACCCTGCTATAGAGTTTCAGATAATTAATTTTACAAGGCCAGAAGGAGGAGGGCGTATTAGTTATACGTCGACGACTGATAAGGAACGGGGACGAAATAACTTCCTCAACTATGCATCACAGCTTCAGGCCACCTTTGCACGATCTCAAATCACAAAAATATCAAAATAGCCAGCTATTCCATCAACTTTTGTGATTTAAGATCGAACAAATTTGACCCAAATCTATGCGCCTACTTGGGGAAGTTATTTCGTCCCCGTTCCTAACGCAGTGAAATTATTTATCTGAAAGTCTATATTTGTTTATTGGTAACGGTTTACGGTTATCGGTTTTACAGTTAACAATTTTATGTTTTAATCAACCGTAAACCGTAATCTGTTACGTTGATTGATATTTTGAATGGAAGAGCGGGATGGAAGATATAAACCAGGAGGGCTTGTTCACAAAGGAGGAGCTTACACTCTTATATGACGCATCTGCATCGATTCATGCCATACGTAATCTCGATGAGATGCTCAAGAGCATCCTGAGCAAGATCAAGACGGTCTTCCGTATAGAAGGCGCATCCATTGCCTTGCATGATGCCGCTCGGAAGGAGTTCTATTTTATCCGTACTCTGGAAAAGGAAAAAAACAGCGATTCCGTGAGGATGCAACGGATGAGGTTTCCTGACCATCTGGGAGTGGCTGGATGGGTGTTGCGGGAAAAACGGCCGGTCGTGATCCAGGATGCCTCCAAGGATGACCGATTCTTTAAGGGAATCGATCTTCAGGAAAGCTTTGTTACCAAGTCTATGATCTGTCTCCCATTGCGCACTCGCAAAGGGCTGATAGGAGTCATTTATGCCCTGAACAAGCTTGAGGGAGAGTTTACGGCAAGGGAGACCAGGCTGCTGGAAATCCTTTCTGGAACTATTGCCATCTCTATAGAAAATGCAAGGCTTTATGAAAAACTCAAAGACCATGCCAGTTCTCTGGAGCAAGAGAATCTCAGGCTTAAATCACAGGTGCAGGACCGTTTCAACCTGCAGGGGATCATTGGCTCCAGTCCTGCGATGCGCCAGGTCTTTGCCCTCATGGATAAAGTTATCGATACAACCACGTCTGTGCTGATCCAGGGTGAAACTGGGACGGGAAAGGAGCTTGTCGCCAGGGCTATCCATTATAGTGGCTGCTTGAAGGAAAAGCCTTTTGTGGCGGAAAACTGTGGAGCGCTCTCCGAAAACCTTTTGGAAAGCGAGCTGTTTGGTCATGTCAAGGGCGCCTTCACCGGGGCCATCACAGACAAGAAAGGCCTTTTTGAGCTGGCCCACGGGGGGACGATCTTTCTTGATGAGATTGGAGAGATGTCTGTCGCCATGCAGGTAAAACTCCTCAGGGTCCTTCAGGAGGGGCAGGTAAGGCGAGTAGGAGGCACTCGATACATCAATGTAGATGTCCGGCTTATTGCTTCCACGAATCGCAGCCTCGAAGATGAGGTAAAAAAAGGAACTTTTCGCGAGGACCTCTTTTATCGGGTTAATGTATTTCCAATTACGCTTCCACCCTTGCGCGAAAGAAGAGAAGATATCCCCCTGCTATCTGCCCACTTCCTGAAGAAGTTGACCAAAAAGCAAAAAAGGCCTTCTGCCAGGTTGACTCCTCGTGCATTAAATCTTCTCTCACAGTATGATTGGCCAGGCAATGTACGAGAGCTCCAAAACGAAATCGAACGGGCTCTGACCCTGGCAGAAAGGGATAAGGAGATCAGGGAAGAGTTCCTGTCGGCAAAAATAAATGCTTCATTAAGCCCGAAAATTTCAATTCCCGCGACTGACTGTACGTTACAAGAGGTTACGCAACGAATTGAGCAACAGATGGTTATTGAGGCCCTGGAGAAGACAGAAGGCAACCGTTCCCAGGCAGCCCGCATACTTGGCCTGACACGCCAGGGCCTGCTAAACAAGATCGCACGGTACCATATTGAGCTGTAAAAAGTCCTTTTACAAAAGCATCAATGTCAGGCATCAGCGATCCTTTTGATTTATTCGCCGCACAATCGCCCTGTTTGCGGATTAAGCTGCACCAGAGTTCCCATAAAGTTTATCGTAATACATTGAGGACTGCCTGAAGTTACTATTGAGGACATTTGAAGCATGTTTTTTATCGTTACTTCCTTTAAGTGGCTGCATTTACCCTCTATCCTTGTTCCGACAAGTTGTCCGCAGGGCTGGATCTCTTTTCCTTCGAGATTCGATACTCTTACATGTCCATCCTCAGTTACAAAGACCATCACCGCTGTCCTGTTTTTCTTTAGCCACCCTCTAAGCTCTTTAGACACCGGCGCCTTTTCCCAACCTTCAAGTACTGGAGAGTTAGAAGCCGTCTCCTCATAGGTGGGTGAGGGTTTTTCAACCTTGATGATTCCACTGCATGACGCAGACATGGGTATCAGGGCAACGAGAATGCCGATAAGCAGAATACTTGAGAATCCTATTTTTCTGTGCATGGTTTATCCTCCTCGCAATGCTGTAAGTGTTTTGGTTATTGAAAGTTACACCAGTTTGGATTTCAAAAGTTGTTTCATATCACCCCCTTTAAAAACGTTGAATGATAAATGGTTCAGTAACGGCATCTGATCAAAACGCCATTGTAAACGAGATAAGAAGAGTTCGTTCCGGCACAAATGGAGAATTTGTGGCTGTTTGAGATGTTCGAGAGTCAATTCCTTCAAAATCGAAGTTCTCATCAAACAAGTTTTTTATCTTGATGCTCATGATGCCGTACCGCTTGGGCATACGATATCCCAATGTCACGTCCATTAACACGAATTCGTCATCAACCTTATCCCCCGTAATCAACTCCACCTTCTGATTTACATAGGTTGTTTGCAGACGACTGAAAAAACCTGACGGATGGAAGTAACCCAACACCACCGGCAGAAGATGAGTTTTCATCATAAAAGGTGTTTCATTAAATTCATCCAATCTCTCTCTCTCGAATCTCTCCAGTTGATATTCAGCTTTGATGGCTATGCTGCGATGGGGAGTCCAATACAGATATGCCCGATACAGTTCCTCTGCCCAATCTTCAGTTACGACGACTTCTCCAGTTACTATAGGCACATTCAAGGCTCTGTTGGAAAGCTCCAATCCACCGTATAAACTTGATGAAAACCTTTGGTCAACTGCTGCTCCGTACCTGCTGGATCCGGTTCCATTGAAATCGTCAAAAAACTGATTGAAGCCTGCCACCTGTGTGGGCTCCACAGTCTGATCAGCGATCAGTGTACGCTTGAACACCTTAAATCCGGCAAGGCGTAAGGTGGTCTCCGGCGTCAGGTTCCAGATCATTCCAAACTTCGGATTAACTCTGTCAAATTTACCGATCAGGTCATCGTCGAATGAATCGAAACTCGCGCCAACAGTCCATGTCAGTTCAGATGGATAGCGAATATAAGAGTACAAATAACCATTGTCATGCACTGTATCGAAATCATCTATGAAGCTACGACTGGAATCCAATTCATAGTGGCCGCCACCCCCAATCAGGTTGAGAGATGGTTTGCGAAACATGTACTGTGTCTCTGCGATGTAGCCCTTGGTGTCACCTTCTACTTTCATGGGGAAGCCGAAAAAATCGCGAGATTGTTCTTCCGTTGCATCCTGATAGATCACCGATGCCACAAGATCCGAGTGTGATGCAGGCGCATAATAAAGACCTAAGCGGCACGTATTTTCGCGCGCTTTTGTTTTCAGAGAAGGATCAAATGGATCGAATGAAAGAGCACGGTCACCGTATTTCGTCTCTTTGTGGCGAAATTCTCCCTGCAAGCTTGTTTTGGGCGAGAGGTTCACCTGGGCAAAAACATCGGTAATGTCCTTCTCCAGATCATTGTTTTCCCGGAACCCGTCTGTTTCATAATAAAACTGACCAAGGCTGTAAGACCCCCTTCCCCACACGCCGGAAAGGACGATTTCATTACCCGGTGTGGTGTTTTCTCCCACAACGCCGCTGGCTTGCAGCGCGATACGATTACTATTAAAGAGCGTACTAAACTCGTTATAGGACGGATTCGCCGGACTGACTCCCTCCAGTATGAGCAGATTGCTCTCCGCGAAACTGGGCTGAACAGGAGTGATGTTGATCGGTTGCAAGAGTTGAGACTGAAGCAGTTCGCTCACCCTTGCAATCTCGTGACGCGGCAATGCAGCGTATGAATCGGCCAGAAACCTGTGCGCAGAATAGTTGGAAGGGTCGGTATTAAGCGACTTGTACCCTTCCACTAGGGCCAACTGCTGAAATCCAAGATCACTGTAGATGCGCCCAAGGCTTGCGCTGCGGGCTGCAAGGTCTTCATCAAGCAGCATGCGCGAACGGTAGACTGCCCGGTTGTCGTTCAGTTCAATCGATTTTTGAAGGTCCTGCAGGGCTTCCACCGGACGATTTATAGTCTGTTTACGAATCGCGTCATAAAACCAGGGAGTTGGATCAAGCGGATCAAGCTCCCTCGCCATTGCCAACTGGTTCCTTGCCGACTTATCACGCTTTTCTTCGAAATAGGCCTTTCCTAAATAGCTACGGATAAGCGAGTTATCCGGGTCAAGACTCGCGGCGATCTCAATCTCACCACGGCCCTGTTTCAAATCACCTTCCCGGATTCTTGCCAACCCTAATCCCAACCGCGGGAGGGGGGCTGCCTGGTCGAGTTCAATCGCCCTTTTGAAAGCGTTCTTTGCATCCAAGGTTTTGATTTCGGTCAGATAAGCAAATCCCAGAACGGTTTGTGTGCGTGCAATATCGGGATTCAGGCTAACAGCTTCCCTGGCAGCCCTGACGGCTTCATCCAGATTTCCCATGGAGAGCTGCAACTCAGCCTGTCTTGCTCGCACCAGGGCATTTTCCGGATCGAGGTTGGCTGCTTCTTTGAGACTGACCAACGCACTTTTGATATCAAAATGCGCTTGTTGCGCATAAGAAAGCGCCACCCTTGCGGCAGAAGATTCAGGGGCAAACTCCACGACCTTCCTTGCCAGATCAAGGGCTTGCTCCTTCCTGTTTTGTGCCACAGCAATGATTGATTGAAGTGCAAAGGCATGATTATCATATGGATCAAGATTAAGTGCTTTCTCAATATCAGCGCTTGCGTCATCAACGCGCCCGACAGAAAGGTGTAATGCGGCGCGATAGGTGAAAAAACGCGGATCAGAGATATCATCGGGTGTTTCCTTGAGGTTGAAAAATGCACTGGCCAGGTCCCCTCCCCAGAAAAAACCGATCGATTTTCGAACCATGGCTTGCCAACTGGTTTCGCCACCACCTGGAAAATCGGCTGGTTGATAATCCAGAATCGGCGGGTAATAGAGAGCCCATTGGACTGCGTCTCTGGGACGCACCACAACTTGTGACACGGGCGCCTGACCGGTCCAGGCTATGGCCGATTGACCGCTTGCAAGGACAAGGCTTCCCGCCTCATTTATGGCAGCTACCCGTCCTTCAAAAACGGACAGCAATGTCTGATTACGTTCAACTCGAACAAAAAACTCCGTTCCTCCCACAGCCGCGTTGACAAACGGAGTTGTCACTTTAAGTTTTCTCGGGGTGGGGCTGAAAAAGTGCGCGGCGCCGTGGAGCAGGTCGAGCAAAGAACTCTCTTCTTTTTGCTCTGAAGCGGAAAAGGTAATTGTGGTCTTCTGATCAAGACGTAGGATGGCTCCGCTACGGAGGACAACGGCTGCCCGGCTTTGCTCCTGCACCCGAATCATGTCACCAAAGCCATACGTCTCGTTCAATCGGACAGAAACCCACTCGGCTGCGCCAGCTCTTCGAACCTGAACCCTCCCCTGTACAGATACAATCTTGCCTACCCAAAAACCATCCATTTCCGCCGCGGCTATAGTCGGAAACAGATATCCCACAAACATGGTCACAAATATTGTGAGAATAAGAATAGCTATCTGAATTTGTTTCATATTTTTCCCTTATCATGTAATCTGCTTAATTTCAACTACAATGTGCCGAGATCTTGATGCAGCAAAGTTTGTGAAAAGCGCAGGCATACCAATGGATATGTCGAAACTTTTCGCAAGTCCTTGATGCGCAAGAGATTGGTGCAGATTAGGTTGAAGTCTATTGAAATAGGGGAATTGTAGTTATACCTCGAAAGGCCATAACTTGTGATTTTTCGCTGACCCTGAACATCAATAGCTGTGTTGCTCAGGCTTGAACTTTAGTGATACCACGAGTGTCCGGATCGTAGTTCTTCCAATGGCTATCCTCTTCAGACTGGATACACAGCGCTTGAGCGGACGAACCTGTTAGCAGTATTCCGGCAATCAATCCAAGGATCGATAGCATGACTAATAAACTTCTGGGTAGTCCCTACAAAGCAGTGCAGGTTTGAGAATACCGCCCTGTTTTACTTTGTAAACACCTGATTTTTCTCTATATGCTGCCATAAGACATGATATGTAACTTACTGAAATTATTGACCCGCACTGTTTTGTAGGGACTACCAACTTCTGGGCTTTGCAATGAATTTTCCGATTTCTATTTTCTTTTTCCTTTCTTGGTTTGTTCGCAGCCGTTCACGGCTTGAAACTTGAAATTGGAAACTAGAAATTTGGGAAAGATGAAATGAATTTCTATTGTTCGTCTAAAATCTCCCTTAGTTTTGCGGACAGCTCCTTTATATTGAACGGCTTCTGAATAAAACCATTGCAGCCTCGTTCCAATATCTCTCTGGCCTCCCCATCAATACTGTAGCCACTTAAAAGCAAGACTCTTATGTCTTGGTTTATTTCTTTCATACGCTCATATACCTTGCTGCCACCCATATTGGGCATAACTATGTCCAAAAGAACGATGTCTATATCATCTCGATTTTTCTTATAAACCTCGATAGCCTCATTCCCGTCTCTGGCTATTAATACACGATACCCCATGGCTTCAAGCAAACCCTTGCTTACTTCCAGGACAGTCTCTTCATCGTCTGTCACTAGGACCGTCTCGGTTCCCTTGGTGATTTCCACCGCAGTTTTGACAACTTTCCGGTACTTTTTTTCTGATACAGGCAGATAAAGACTGAAGGTACTTCCTTGTCCTTTCTTAGATTCTACATCAATATATCCACCATGGGCATTTATGATGCCATAAACGGAAGCTAAACCAAGACCTGTGCCACAACTCATCTCTTTAGTCGTAAAGAAAGGATCAAAGATACGTTCCATGGTGCTTTTGTCCATACCAGTGCCGGTGTCGGTCATGGTCAACAATACATAGTCGCCAGGCTTTAGATCATCATACAGCTTGTCTTTTATATTGTTATGGGTAGCGTTCATGGTCTTCAAGATGATCTTACCTCCACCTGGCATAGCATCTGAAGCATTGATAAACAGGTTTAATAAAACCTGTTCCATCTGACCCTGGTCAACCTCTGTCGCCAATAAGTCCTCAGTAAGGTTTCGGCTAATCGTAATCTCCTTTCTGGTTCTGCCAAAGGTCTCAGACAGCTCTTCCACCAATTGATTCAGGTTGACCGGCTTCACCTCATATTTTCCCCTCCTGGCATATCCAAGAAGGTGTGAGACTAATTTGGCTCCGCTCTTAACCTGTTTTTTAATGCTTCCTAAGCTTTCATAATGGGAGTGTGAAGAATCGATGTCCAAAAGTAGTAGAGAGATATTCCCCTGGATTCCCATGAGCAGGTTATTAAAGTCATGGGCTATGCCTCCTGCCAAGGTGCCAATAGCTTCCATCTTCTGTGCTTGTTGTAATTGCGCTTCAAGCTGCTTTTTTTCTTTCATTGCCCGCTTTTGCTCGGTGATGTCACGGGCTATGCCAATGAGCCCAACAACGTTTCCATTGTCATCAAATTTCGGGACCTTTATTGCCTTGAACCAACATTCTTTTCCATCTGCGCTAGTCATTTGTTTAGTAATTTCTTTCGGCTTACCTGTATTAAAAACAAGCTGGTCATCTTCGACATTTTTCCTGGCTTCTTCCTTATTTGGCATTATTTCATAGTCATTCATTCCAACAACTTGTTCTTTGGATAGTCCAAAGGCGTCTGCAGTTTTGGCGTTGATAATAAGATAACGGCTTTCCAGGTCCTTGAAAAAGATAGAATCGTGGGCAGATTCAACAATAAATTGATAACTTCCAATCTGTTCCTCTGCCCGCCATAAAGCATCCTTGGTCCATTTCCGCTCGGCAGCCTCTTTCTCCAGTTTCTTGACCCTTTGTTTCAATTCTTTGCAAGTTGGTTTCTCAGTCATGAGCCATTCCTCCTATTCCTTAATCATAACTCAAGCTCGAAGCGATAACATTGTACTCAGCACCAGGATGAAGCACAATCCCACATAGCGGGACAGATGGAATTTTTACGAAGCCGTCGTTATTGTTATTTAGTGCCTGTCCGAAAAGTATTTTTTTTAATGCTGGCAATAGGTTCAGCTTATTTACCGATCACTATAGAAGTCAATCCATTTATCTAACCTATTATCTCACCTCCTTTCTGGCTCATTGCGCATTAAGGCACCATCAGATCACCGGAGTTTACGGCATGCGCCAACCCCAAGAACCAGTATGTCCAGCAGGAACCCAAGCTGCTAAAGATCATATTATTCAAATCCCGTGCCAAGAAGAAAAAAGGAGAAAAGCGGTTATGGATGAATTGATATAACCTGTTGTTTTACATATACAAATTTTTTTAATGAGCGATTAGCCTAATAGATCATAAAATCAGGGCAGGCCTGCTCTTTTGTCAAGTTTATATACATTTGTAGATGCATGCTGTAAATCTACATGACAGCAAAACAGTTTTTTTCTGTAACCATTCACAGAGGAACATTCGGTTCGGGCGGTAAAGATAGCGCCGAGTGATAATGAGGTTATATCCATTCAGCAGGATAGAAGCCTTGCCAGGAGAGTCAAAGGAAAAGGGTTAATACAAAAGGGGGATCGAGTTGAAGGAGTAACTGCTGCGTAAATACAGACTTCAAGAAAAAACTTATGGCTTGCTATAAGATTTGGTTTTTGCAAGGAGTGAGTGATGGATAAATTCTATTTTTTGTCCAGAAAAATTAGTCCGTTCCACATCTCCTCTGGCGGTTTTTCTTTATACTTCTTACATAATTTTGTATAAAAGGACGCTGGTCCATCTTCGCCATATATTTTCGTGCATTCATAGAAGTTTTCGATTGCCTTATCCCATGATTTGTCCCTGTAGGCACTGAGCGCTTCGTCAAAAATCGCGCAAAGGGCCTTTTGTTTTTCTTCAGATTCCTGCAAACGGCATATTAGTTCATATACCACTATAGACCTTGTTTTCCCTGCCAGAATGAATTCCCCGAGCCTCCTTGTCAGAAATCCATCAAGTTCGTTGAGTACTTCCTTCGAGACCAGTATCCGGGTGCCGAGGTATTTGTTTAGCCCCTCTAACCGCGACGCTGAATTAACCACATCTCCCACAGCGCGATACTCGTAATGATCAATAGCGCCGATATTGCCAATGGCCATGCGTCCGGAATGTAATCCGATGCGTGTAGGAAGCTGGAAAACAACAGAAGCCTGATTAAAACGGCGCACAGCAGTTGTTATATCAAGTGCAGTGAGGCACGCCTGATTCCTGAGAGCAGCATCAGGATCTCGCGTGGCCCATATTGATAGCATGGAATCGCCTACGACGTCCGACACAATTCCATTGTGTTGCATTACCGGTTGGAAGATAGCTTCATAATATCTATTCATGAATCTGCTGAGTTCTTCAGGATTCATGGTTTCCGACAAAGTGGCATATTGTTCTGCATCAGTATACAAACACGTGCCGTAAACCATCTGGCTGTTTGTTCTGACATGTGATATGTTTTTTGCAACCTGGTCTACGATCTTGTCCGGCAGGTAATATCCAAAGGCATTTCTGATATTCTCACGCTCCTTATGCGTGTTGAAATACTTCCAGATCAAAGTGACGAAGAATGCAAGGGGGGTCTGAAACAATAAAGGAATAACCAGAGGATGCCAACTTGCACTGTTGTTAAACTGATACTGAGCAATAATTAGATAAACAGCGCTCAGGCTGACCACGCTTGCTCCTGCGATGAGTGGAGGCAGAAGAAAACAGAAAATGCCAAGCCCCACTCCCCAAAAAAAGATAGTCACAAGATGGGCAAGAAGTCCGAGTGGTTCAACAGACATATCCTCCAGCATGTTTGCAAAAGCAGTCGCCGTAATCTCAACGCCACTGATATCCACTCCTGTTGGTTGAGAAAAGACCGTATAGAAGCCGTCTTTCTGTTCGGGCCGCAATCGTTCCGAAAGTCCGATGAACACAGCTTTGCCGTTTAGATCAAGTTGTTTCTGATTGAGGGCGGGTCTCTCGTCATCCCGCAGTAATTGATAATAGGGAATTGTCGCTATAGTACCGGGAGGGCCATAGAAATTAAGGTAGCGACTTTCTGAGCCCTGATAGATTCTTATCAGTGCCTTGAGGAGCTGATACTTTTTCGGGTCAAGAAACAATGACATTGCATCTTCAAGCTCGTCCAACATTTTTTCTGCAATCAACGGCTCTCTATCGAATATATTTCTTAAAATCAGTGCAAGCTGTTCAACCCGCCTGGTTCTTATTATTTCATCTGTATCAATAGGCATCTTATCTGCATGATGAGGAGCAACCTTTTTCAGCATGCGGAGAAACTCATCGCATACCTTTAATGCAAAGATCTGGAACACGACTACCGGCAATGTCGGTTTGTCTCCTGCGCCTCGTTTGAACCTCCAGTACTGGCTTACTTTAACAGGCACTTTGGGCAAAACAAAAGGTGCTATGGCAACGGCGGATTGAGCGAGCAGAGGAATCGGCGGCACCAGTTTTACAGTGTGCAGATGTCCTGTATGCACTCCTTCTTTGTCAGTTAAGGAGATCGACTCCTTTTCCACACGTTCACACAGGACAACGTTGCGTGCGTTCTTAATAGCATCGGCAAACAGGCTGTCATGATCCAGGATGCTGGCTTCATCAAAAAGCACATCAAATGCAATAACCGCAGCGCCTTGTTTAGCGAGGGTTTCAACGAGGCGGGCATGTAAAGAGCGGGGCCACTTCCTTGGGTCTGACGGCAGGTTGAGATTCCTAGCAGATACCCTGTCCATCGTCACTATGATAACATCAGATGGAACTTCCCTGTCTCCCCTTAGCGTGAATAGGAAATCAAGGCCGATATCTTCTTCGAACTGAGATGCGATTGGAACAAGGCTCAACCCCAACACGCCTGTCAGCAACCCCACAAGCAGGGCATTACAGAGATTAGACATTGACAGGCTTTCCATTAGCCCTTTCATGCTTGACTAAATAGCGCGACTTGCATCAAATGTCAAGTCGCCATAATTAAACCTTCTGCTCAATGTATGTTGACAAAAAATGAAATTATGATAGCTTCAGATATCGTTTAGTAGAGAGGAAAAATGGTCGAGTCGTCAAGTTGTAATGCTCATTGAACCACTCAACCAACTTAGGAGAATTATATGGATAAAAAAGTAACCGTAGTCGGAGCAGGCAATGTGGGAGCTACTACAGCGCAGCGTCTGGCTGAAAAAGAACTATGCGATGTTGTAATGATTGATATTATTGAAGGCGTGCCGCAAGGAAAAGCTCTTGATCTTGCAGAGGCGGCGCCGATTGAAAAACATGATGCCGATCTTATTGGCAGCAATAATTATGAGGCTTCAGAAAAGTCCGATGTTGTTATCATTACAGCAGGTATAGCAAGAAAGCCCGGAATGAGTCGTGATGATCTTTTAAGCACCAATGCAAAGATTATGAAAAGTGTCACTGAACAGATAGCTCGATTTTCCCCTGATGCTGTCCTTATTATTGTCAGCAATCCTCTTGATGCTATGTGTCATGTTGCTTATAAGGCAAGCAATTTCCCCAGGAATAGAGTAATCGGCATGGCCGGAGTATTAGACTCGGCCAGGTTCAGGGCTTTTATATCAATGGAACTTAATGTCTCTGTTGAAAATACGCACGCATTTGTTTTAGGCGGACATGGCGATACAATGGTGCCCTTGCCGCGCTATTCAACTGTTGCTGGAATACCTGTTACTGAATTGCTTTCAAAGGAGAGGATTGATGCTCTAATTGAAAGAACCAGGAAGGGCGGGGCTGAAATTGTAGGGCTTTTAAAAACAGGAAGCGCCTACTATGCGCCGGCATCTGCGGCTGTAGAAATGGCTGAAGCTATTCTTAAGGACAAAAAGAAGATTCTTCCATGTGCAGCATATCTTGAAGGCGAGTATGGAATAAACGATCTTTTTATAGGGGTTCCTGTAAAATTAGGCTCAAACGGCATAGAAGAAATTATACAGATTACACTTACTGATGAAGAAAATGCGGCTCTTAAAAGATCGGCTGATGCGGTTAAAGAACTAATATTGAAAATTGAAAATTGAAAATTTGTGGTATCGCTTCGCTCCATCAATTCATATAAAAGACTTATCGTGAATTTCACATTAATCCACGAAGAACCATATAAAATTGACAGAATTCCTTAAATTTTCACTATTCAATTTTCACTATTCAATTTTTTTTATTTCTTCCGCTATCTTACGATCTATTCCCGGCAGAGATATAAGTTCTTCAAGTGTTGCTTTAGATATTCTATCTATGCTTCCGAAATGTTTAAGCAAAATTTCTTTCCTCTTTTTGCCTATACCGGAAACAGTATCAAAAACAGAATGTATAGATTTCTTGTCTCTGCGTTTACGATGAAAAAAAATCGCAAAGCGGTGAGCTTCATCCCTTATTTTTTGTAAAAATAAAAGGAGATCCCCTTCCCTGCCGAAGTTAACAGGATTTGCCCTGCCCGGCTGGTAAACCTTATCGTTTGTCTCTCCCCTGGCTGCATCTTTTTTTGCTATACCTATTATTTCAAAGTTTTTTTCGAGTTTAAACTTTTTTATAATTGATACAGCAATATTCAGATGCCCCTTGCCGCCATCTACTACAAGCAGGTCAGGATAAGGCTTTGATTTTTCCCCTTTGCCATATCGTCTGGTAAGTATTTCAGCCATGTATGCATAGTCATTTTGTTTATCAACTGTTTTTATTTTGTATTTACGATATAAGGATTTATTGGGTTTGCCGTTTTCAAAAACTACCATACCTGCCACAGGCTCTGTTCCGGATATATTGGAGTTGTCAAAGCATTCTATACGTTCCGGCATTTTGTCCATTCTGAGTCTTTTTTGAAGTCTGACTGAAATGTCAATTGCAGCATCAGTGGAAGCTGTCAGATCTTTTAGACTGTTTTGTGCATTATTTGCCGCCATCTTAACAAGTTGGGTCTTTTCCCCTCTTATGGGATACAGGATCCTGACTTTTTTTTGATTTATGGCAGTTAACCAGTCTTCTAGTACGCAAGTATCTTCTAATGGAATCGGGACAAGGACCTCTTGAGGAATGAAATGTGTTTTTTCATAATACTGCCTGATAAATGCACTAACCATTTCTGCTTTTGTTGATATGGTTTTTGTAAAACTGAAATGCATTTTCCCCACAAGATATCCGCCACGGACAAAAAGCAGAGCTATGAGTGAAATTTCAGGGGAATCAGCAATGGCAATTACATCTCTGTCTTTAAAGTCAGTAGTTACTGCAACCTGTTTCTCAAGAATTTTTTCAAGTGCGAAAATCTTGTCTCTGAGCACTGCAGCTCTTTCATAGTCATGATCTCTGGCTGCAGATGTCATCTGTTTTTTTATTTTTTTAATAAGCTCAGGAGTTCTTCCCTTTAAAAACAAAATAACTTCTTTAACAATTTCATTATAAGTTTTGTTATCAACATTTAGACAGCATGGTGCGAGACATGCGCCTATTTGATAGTTAAGGCATGGACGGGACCTTTGTTTAAAATTTTTTGTTTTACATTTGCGAAGTTTAAATGTCTTGTGGATTATTTTTAAGGTCTGTCGAACAGCCTGGGAAGATGAAAAAGGGCCGAAGTACTGGGCACCGTTTTTTTCAATTTTTCTAACAATATTCAGGCTCGGATACTGACTTTTTATATCGAGACGCAGCGAAGGATATCTTTTGTCATCCTTCAGAATCACGTTATACCTTGGCCTGTATTGTTTGATAAGATTCGATTCGAGGATAAGCGCTTCTTTTTCGGTTCTTGTTATAATTGTATCAAAACTTAAAACTTTTTTAACCAGAACCCTGGTTTTCAAATCTGTCTGTCTGAATTCTTTCTGGCCGGATTGTTTGAAATATGAGGAAAGCCTTTTTTTAAGGTTTTTGGCCTTGCCCACATAGATAACTTTTCCCTCAGCATCCTTCATAAGATAGACACCAGGATCATTGGGCGTGCCGGATAATTTATCGTTCAAACTTGTTGGCATGGTTAAAGTTAGGTGGAAGACTGAAGGTGGAAGGCTGAAGGTGAAAGAGAGCTTCAGTCTATCCACCAGGTTATTTCTTAGACTTCTTGTGTAAAAGGTTTTGAATGGCTTAATTTGAGCGTTGCGAGATAATTGATATACATCTACCTTCAGCCTTCTACCTTCAGACTATCCACCTATTTCCTAATAAAGCATTATTTTTTTAAGCGCCTTAATCTGGTCTCTCAGCTCAGCGGCTTTTTCAAATGCAAGTTCTCTTGCCGCCTGATTCATTTCATCTTCCATAGCTTTTATAATATCATCCAGGTTATCAGCAGATTCATACTCTGCAAATGTTTCTGATACATTATCAACCTGTTGTTTATGATCGGTCTCATAAACGGTCTCAAATACAGATGCTATATTCTTTTTTATAGTTGTTGGAATAATATCGTATTTTTTATTGTAATCCTGTTGTATTTCCCTGCGCCTGTTTGTTTCGTCTATTGCCTGTTTCATCGATTTTGTAACATGGTCGGCATACATTATTACCATACCGCCGACATTTCTGGAAGCACGTCCACATGTCTGAACAAGTGATCTAACTGAACGTAAAAATCCTTCTTTATCAGCATCCAGTATTGCCACAAGTGAAACCTCGGGTATGTCCAGGCCCTCACGCAGCAGGTTTATTCCAACAAGTACCTGAAACTCGCCCATTCTGAGGTCCCTTATGATTTCCATTCTTTCTATTGTATTAATATCAGCATGAAGATAACGTACTTTAATCCCCAGATCAGCATAATATTCAGTAAGATTTTCTGCCATACGTTTCGTAAGGGTAGTTACCAGTACTCTTTCATTCAGCTTATCGCGCTTAATAATTTCATCATAAAGATCATCAACCTGATTCTCTGCTTTCCGCACATCAATTGCAGGATCAATAAGGCCTGTGGGTCTTACAATCTGTTCGACAGGAGCATGCTTTCCTTTTTTGAGTTCATATTCAGCAGGAGTTGCTGAAAGATAAATCGCCTGGGATATTTTTGACTCAAATTCTTCAAACTGTAAAGGACGGTTATCCAGAGCTGACGGCAGCCTGAATCCATACTCAATAAGTGTTTTCTTGCGTGACCTGTCACCCGCGTACATAGCTCGAAGCTGTGGGACAGCGATGTGGCTTTCGTCAATGCATACAAGAAAATCATCCGGAAAATATTCTAAAAGCGTGGGCGGAGGTTCTCCCTGCTTTCTTCCTGTAAAATGTCTCGAATAATTTTCAATTCCATTGCAGTATCCAAGCTCCTGCATCATCTCAAGATCGAAATTGGTTCTTTCTTCTATCCGCTGTGCTTCTATCAGCTTGTTTTCATGCCTGAAATATTCAATTCTGTCTTTAAGTTCCGCGATGATCGATTTGGTTGCTCTTTTTAAAATATTTTTTTTACTGACATAATGGCTTGCCGGATAGATAGATATATTTTTAATGCAATTAATCACATTACCTTTTAACGAATCAATTTCTGATATGTTTTCGATCTGATCCCCGAAAAAATCTATCCTTACAGCTAAATCTTCTTCATAGGATGGAAAAATTTCCACCCTGTCACCTCTTACCCTGAATACTCCTCTGTGGAAGTCAAGATCGTTGCGGTCATAATGAATGGCGACAAGATCTGAAATAAGTTTATCGCGGGATAGTTCAGTATCGGTTTCAAGATTAATTCTCATTGCAAGATATTCTTCAGGAGCACCAAGTCCAAATATGCAGGATACACTTGCCACCACAATAACATCCCGTCGTGAAAGAACGGATCTTGTCGCGGAATGACGAAGTTTATCAATCATTTCGTTTATTGAGGAGTCTTTTTGTATATAGGTATCGCTGGCAGGGATATATGCTTCAGGCTGGTAGTAGTCATAGTAACTTACAAAATATTCAACAGCATTTTCCGGGAACAGTTCCTTGAACTCGCTGTACAGTTGTGCGGCTAATGTTTTGTTCGGGGCTAGGACTATGGTTGGTTTTTCAACTTTTGCGATAACGTGAGCAATTGTAAATGTCTTGCCGGATCCTGTAACACCCAGAAGAACCTGATGCTTTTTTCCGGATAAAATACCTTTGCTCAAGGATTCTATTGCATAAGGCTGATCCCCCTTTGGTGTGAAATTTGATGTCAGGTTAAAGGAAGACATAAGGATTGATTGGATAATATTAAAAGATGAACGTCGAACATCGAACATCCAACGTCGAATTTTGAATAAAATATTCTGCCAATTTATAAACTGGTGAAACGAAGCGATTTCATCATTCGATGTTCAACGTTCGATGTTCAACGTTCGATGTTCGATGTCCATCTTTTTATTTTCCAGATTGTACCCTCCGGCCGGTCCTCAATAACAATATCCATGACTTCAAGCTGCTTCCTGATTTTATCTGCCTTTTCCCAGTTTTTTGCCTTTCTGGCTTTTTCCCTCTCTTTAACCATATCTTCAATAACTGCAGGATCAATTGACTTTTTTTCCAGGCCATTAGATTTTTTTCCCTCAAAATAGGCTTCAGGTGATTCATAAAGAATGCCTAATATGCCGCCGATTTTCAGGATATCTGATTTACATGAAATTATATTTTTTATTGCGTCTTGAGATAATCCTTGTTTATTTTCGTCTAACAATCGATTTATATTTCGAACAGCTTCAAAAAGCACACCAATGCCTCGGGCAGTATTGAAATCGTCATTCATTGCCTCGCAAAACTGCTTGTAATAATTACCAGGCTCAACATTATTTATTTCTGAAAGTTCTTTATTTTCTTCAACACGCTCAAGCAGCGCATAAATCTTGTCAAGGCCGGCACTTGCCTCATCCATTGCCTTATCTGTAAAATCAATGGGGCTTCTGTAATGGCTGGAGAGGAGAAACAGCCTTACAGCCTCAGGATGAAAGGATTTTAATATATCCTTTATCATCAAAAAATTGCCGAGTGATTTCGACATTTTTTCCTGGTTTATATTTACAAAGCCGTTGTGAATCCAGAATCTGGCAAAAGGCTTGCCAAATGCTCCTTCTGACTGTGCAATTTCATTTTCGTGATGCGGAAAGATAAGATCTTTTCCTCCGCCATGAATATCAAAGGTTTCACCCAGATATTCGGTACTCATCGCCGAACATTCAATATGCCACCCAGGCCTCCCCTTACCCCACGGGCTGTCCCACGCAGGCTCTCCCGGCTTGGCTGATTTCCATAAAGCAAAATCAAACGGGTTGCGTTTTCTTTCGTCGATATCTACTCTGGCGCCGGCTTCCATATCTTCAAGCTTACGTCCGGAAAGTTTGCCATAATCTTTAAATGATTCTATTGCAAAAAATATATCGCCGTCGATCTCATATGCCAGGCTTTTATCTATTAACATTTCAATGACTTTTATAATCTGAGCAATATGTTCCGTAGCTCTTGGTTCGATTGTGGGTCTTTCAACATTCAGAGCATCCATGTCCTCGTAAAACTCATTTATGTATTTTTCAGCAAGTGCTTTAGAATCAATACCTAGCTGATTTGCACGATTTATTATTTTATCGTCAACGTCAGTAAAGTTTCTAACATAAGTTACTTCAAAACCGCTTGCCTTTAAATATCTTGCAATCACATCAAATGTTAATATAGATCTTGCATGTCCGATATGACATGAATCATAAACAGTCGGGCCGCAAACATACATGCCCACCCTGCCCTGTTTTACAGGTTCAAAAATTTCTTTTTTTCTATTTAATGTATTATATATGCGAATTGTCATACTCAGTTATCCAAATTTTGAGTGCCTAAAGTGAGCTAAAGTGCCTAAAATGCCTAAAGTTGAGGTACGCCTTCGGCGTGCTGATTGATAACCCAATACTGCAAAAGTTATCCCTCCTTGCGCATTGATGGCTTAAGGAAACTATATAAAATAGCAAAATTCCTTAACTTTAGGCACTTTAACATACTTTAGGCACTTTAGCTCACTTTAATTAATTGAAACTATACACATGGCTCCGATTCCCTCACCTTCTCCAATCATACCGAGGCCTTCAGTTGTGGTGGCTTTGATATTGATGCGGGCAGGTTCAACTTTTATTGCCTGAGCAATGTTTTTTTTCATAGCTTCTTTAAAAGGAGCAATTTTTGGTTCCTGTGCAAAAATCGTAGAATCCATGTTGTTTATTTTAAAGCCTTTTCTACTGATTATTTCGCAGGTTTTTACAAGAAGTTTTATACTGTGAATGTCTTTGAATGCAGGATCTGTATCAGGGAAATGTTGACCGATATCACCGAGACCGGCTGCGCCTAAAAGGGCGTCACATAAGGCATGGACAAGCACATCTGCATCTGAATGGCCTAATAAACCTTTCTCAAAGGGAATAATAACCCCTCCAAGAACCAGATTTCGGCCATAAACCAGTTTGTGCACATCATATCCAATACCTATACGCATTTTATTTATTCTGCTTTCTATCATTAATCAACCTGACCATAATTTTATCAGCATGATTTAAACGCGCAGCAATTACAGCGAATAAATGTTTGGCAACATCAGGATATTTTTCAATTATTTCATAGATCTTATCCCCGGGGAATCGCTTTATTACCGATCTGCCTTTTGATATAATACTTGCCGATCTATGTTCTCCTGTTATAGCTGACATTTCTCCAAAATATTCACCGGGCTGTAAAATTTCAGCTATTTTTTTTCCTCCCTTAACAACAATTAAAGCACCGTATATAAGCTTGAAAAAATCTATATCTTTATTGCCTTCACGGATAATCACATCTTTATCTTCGTATTTTTCTATATCAGGATTCACAAGATATGCAGGCAAAGCCTCTTTGGTTATAGTTGTTCGTTTTAGAATTTCCTCAACAGAGGTTACCCCCTCTCTAATTTTAGTAAGACCGGAGTCCCTCAAAGTAACCATACCTTCCTGTATAGCTGTCTTTCTAAGTTGATCCTCAGGAACGTTGGCATTTATTGCCTTAGCAACTTCATCAGTTACTTCCATCAGCTCATACAAGCCGATTCTGCCTTTATAGCCGCTTCCCGTGCATTTTGAGCAGCCTTTTGGCCCATAAATTTTCAAATTTGGGATTTCCTTTTTGGAGAATCCCATACTCTCCAATTCATCGCGGTCGGTTTTATTGACCAATGTTTTACAATTTTGACAAAGTTTTCTGGCCAGTCGCTGTGATAATACCATGGTTACAGCCGAAGATAACATGTAAGACGGTATGCCGATGTCTATAAGACGTCCAATGGTTGAAGGACAGTCATTTGTATGAAGGGTGCTGAAAACCAGATGTCCGGTCATAGCTGCTTTTATAGCAATTTCTGCTGTTTCCTGATCACGGATTTCGCCTACCATTATTATATCCGGATCCTGTCGCAAAAACGATCTAAGAGCTGCGGCAAAAGTCATTCCGACTTCAGCTTTAACATGTACCTGGTTTATTCCTCTGAAGTTGAATTCAACTGGATCTTCGGCAGTGAGTATTTTTGTGTCTTCTTTATTAAGTTTATTAAGAACAGAATACAGTGTGGTTGTTTTGCCGCTGCCTGTCGGACCGGTTACAAGAAGAAGACCATATGGCCTTGCAATACATCTATTAAGCGTTTCATATGTCTTTTGCTCGAATCCCATTTTAGTTAGGTCTACATTGAGTGCGCTTTGATCAAGAATACGCATGACAACACTTTCACCAAAAAGAGTCGGCAGAGTTGAGACCCTAAAATCAACTGTCTTTTTTTTGCCAAGACGCATCTTGATTCTGCCGTCCTGTGGCACACGACGTTCGGCAATATTCAAACCAGATAGAATTTTCAGCCTTGAGGTTAAGGCATTTTTAATACCGAGTGGCAAATTCATAGACTTGTAGAGAGAGCCGTCCAGTCTGTATCTAACCTGCAATGCCTTTTCAAAAGGCTCAATATGTATATCACTAACACCGTCGTTTATAGCTTTTATAAGAATACCGTTAACGAGTTTGATTATAGGAGCATCGGAAGCAAGATATTGATCCATGCCGGTATCTTCTTCTTCCTGAATGCTCTGCATCTCAATTTCACCTGCTGCTTCTGAGACCAGAGAACCAAAGTCATCAACAACAGTGAGCGGGACAGTTTCTTCTTCTTCTTCTTCTTCTTTTAATCCATATTTATTATATTCTTCATCACTTATCTTGTAATATTTTCTGTAAGCTTCGACTATATCCTGTTCAGAAGACACACTGACCTTTAAACCCTGCTGGATCTCTTTTTGCAAATTTTCAACAGCGGTCGTATCAGTAGGCTCCGACATAGTGACTACAAGATTTTCCCCTTCGAACTTTAAAGGAAAAACCATATATTTTTTAGCGACTTCGTAAGATATAATTTTGAGAGCCTCCGGTTCCGGAGAGCTTTTTGATATTACTACAGCAGAGTAATTATAAATGCGGCTCAGTACATTTACTATGGTTTCTTCATCTATGTAGCCAAGTTTAATGAGTATGCTACCCAGCCTTAACGGATTTGTTTTCTGATAGTTTAGTGCATGATTTAACTGAGCACTTGTAATATATCCCTCTTTACTCAAAAGCTCGCCCAGCTTGGCTTTGCCGGCTCCTGACTGATCTCTTATGGTAGCTTTCAGGCTAGTTTTGTGCGAAGAAACCGAATTTTTATTCATTTATTATAATACCTTAGCGCTTTTAAATATTATTTTTTTGGAGATCTATAATTATCATAAATCTTTTTTGCTCCACCACCTATAAGCAGAACGCCTAAAAAATAAAAACAAAAACGTATAAAAAAAATAGCTGAAGAAAAATGTTCTATTTTTTGAATTTTCGGCATTACCTGGGGTATCCTGAAAAATACGCCGATTCCTGCCATGACCAGCACAACTCCCCAGACAATCTGAATATTTATATTATTTTTTGCCATAGCTTTATCCTGTTTTGTTTAAAAACTCTATTTCAACCCTGCGATTGTTTATTCTCCCTTTTGCAGTTTCATTAGTATCTATGGGGTTTTCCGGCCCCATTCCAATGGTTTTTATTTTTGTTGGATTAATTCCCTTGCCTGTAAGAAAGCTTTTTACGATATCAGCCCTGAACAAAGAAAGCTCCTTATTGTAATCGTAAAAACCACTAGAGTCGGTATAGCCTTTTATAATAATGTCTGTGTCAGGATTTTGAGCCATTATCTCAGCGACTTCATCAAGTTTTATTAAAGCATCATCTGAAAGCTCGGCTGTCTTGTATTTGAAATATATGATAATATTTTTATCTGGAATTTGTCTAAGTACAATACCTGATTTATCAAGGTGATCTCCATTATTATCTGACAGGTTTTCATTTGAAATATTTTTATCCTCTAATAATTCATCTTGCTCTTCAGAAATTTGAACTTGTTTATTTTGTTCTGAATCAATTTGATTTATGGAATACTTTTGTACAACAGGCTTAGAATTAATAGTTGTTGAACTGGATTGAAGCAATTGTTCTGATTTTGAATTATTGATAGTATCAATGATCTGCGTCATATATTTATTTATATTAGAAAGTTTTATTTTGAACTCCGCAGGATATTTAATATACCACCATGATAGAATAAGAAGACTAACTAGTAGAAAAAAACATCCAAGCACCTTGACAGCAGGCTTTAGCCCACCTCTTTTAACCTCTTGATTTGACTCGTTTTCAGCGATTTGGCTTTCTATTGGGGCAACTTCCTGTTTTGGATCACTTTCAGCAATTTGGCTCTTTTGGGGGACAGCTTTTTCAGTAGGTATTTGAAGCTCTTTAGCGCATTCCTTTATAAGAGTAAGTTCATTTATTGTTTTCTGCTCTTTAACATATCCGGTTAACAAGGCCAAATCACATATTATATTTATTAATCTCGGGAAGCCCTTAGACAAAGAAAAGATCTCTCCAATTGCACTTGAGCTGAAAATATTTCTTTTAGAACCGGCAATATTTAAGCGGTGCTTTATGTATTCTTTTGTTTCATTTTCAGTCAACGGCTCGATGTGATAGTTTATCGTAATCCTCTGCCTTAAGGCTCTGTTCTCCGGTTCTATTAATATATTGTTAAATTCTTTTTGACCTACAAAAAATATATTTAAAAGTTTTGTATCCTGTCTTTCTATGTTCGACAGAAGTCGTATTTCTTCGAGAAGCTCAGATTTTAATCTCTGGGCCTCATCAATTATAAGTAATACCTTTTTATTCTTTGAGTAAGCATCATTCAAGAATTTTCTAAGATGATTAAGGAACTCACCTTTGGTGCTGAATTTTTTATCTATTGAAAACACATTTGCAATAAAGTTAAAAAAGTCAAAATTTTCCATACCGGGATCAGGAACATGGGCTGCGATTACATCATCGTCCAGGTTATTTATCAGCGCGTTTATGATTGTAGTTTTACCTGTGCCCACATCGCCGGTTAGAAAAAGGAAGCCTTTATTATCAAGTATTCCATATGATAGAATTGCTAAAGCTTCTTTGTGTTTTTCACCTATCCATAGAAATTTTGGGTCTGTGCTGATTTGAAAAGGTTTTTTATTTAAGTTGTAGTATGAAAGATACATATAATTTTTTAAATATACCCTTTTTGCCCCAGAAATAACAGAATTTCTTTTGCCGCCTCGTCAGGAGTCAGCTCGGTGGTATCTATGCGCAACTCAGGTGACTCAGGAAGTTCGTAAGGATCATCTACTCCAGTAAATCCCTTTATAAGTCCTGCCCTGGCTTTTGCATACATCCCTTTTCTATCTCTTTTTTCGCATACATCAATTGGAGTGGACACATGAACTTCTATAAAACCTCCGTAAGCTTCTATGATTGATCTTATTTGTGACCTTGTAAACGAATATGGCGCTATGGGTGCACATATAGCAATACCACGATTCTTAGTTATTTCACTTGCAACAAAGCCAATACGTCGAACATTTATGTCGCGGTGTTCCTTAGAAAAGCTTAATTCGTTGGATAAATTACGGCGGACGATGTCACCATCAAGGAGGGAAACAGGTCTTTCTCCTATTTCCAGAAAACGAGCATAAAGAATTTTTGCAATTGTAGATTTTCCTGAACCTGAAAGACCTGTTAAAAAGATTGTAACTCCTTGTTTATGAGGAGGAGGATAAGCTTTTTGAAGTTCCTTAATTACCTCAGGGAATGTAGCCCATTCAGGTATCCGCCTTCCCGAACGAATTCTTTCCCGAATATCTGAACTACTTAGAGATATTGTCTGAGTATTAGCAGGAACTTCATTTTGAAAACGAAATTCATCTTCAAAAGGCAGATAAATCATCTCCTCAAAATGGATAACGTTTATATTAATTTCACTAGTATATTTTTCTGACAGATCCCTGGTAATATTGCTGTCATAAAAGGGCATCCCCTTGCTATCCATACCAGGACTCCCGTGCTCATGTCCTATAATAAAATGGGTACATCCATAATTTTTTGATATAATTGCGTCTAAGAGTGCATCTCTTGGCCCGGCCATTCGCATGGCAAGTGGTAGTAAATTTAATAAGTAAGAATCAGGCGGATAGTGATTGGTCACTTCACGATAGCACCTTACCCTTTTATAGTGATCAAAATCATCAGGTTTCGCTATACCTGTAATAGGAAGAATGAGTAAATTGGCGCCGGCTTGTTGCATTGCTTTAACAGTCATTTCAAACTGCGGCCTGTGAATAGGATTTCTGGTCTGAAATCCAACAATTCTCCTCCAGCCAAGTTTTTTATATATAGCTGTAACTTCTTCCGGAGCCATACGCAACTGTTTAAAATCAAAGTGTATCGGCAGGTTTAATACTTCCAGTTTACCGCCTATGTAATAATCGCCGGATTTATTTAAAAGATAATTTACTCCGGGGTGTGTTTGATCCAGAGTACCATAAATTTTTAAGCATTCTTTTTCGCGTTCTATTTCCCAGAAATCTTCAATATGCATAATTGCAAGAAGAAAACCCTCAGGATCTCTAAGAGTTACAGACTGGCCTGCCTCAATTGTGCTCGCCTTTGTGTTGGTAATGTCAAGACAAACAGGTATAGGCCAGAGCATATCGTTTTGAAGGCGCATTCGGTCTAATACAGATTCATAGTCAGAACGTACCATAAAACCTTTTAGAGGCGAAAAAACACCGGTTGCAAGGAGTTCAAGATCGCAGCGCTGCCTCTCATTTAGTGTAATATCCGGAAGTTTAAGCGAAATATCCTTAAGCAGCTTACAGCGTTCTGAATCAGCAAGAAGATTTACAAGAGTCCCGCCATGAGGTTCCGAGTATTCTATATTATTCATAATGATAAATCCGCTTTAAGAAAATATTGATTTCTGGGAGTCTTTTCCCTAAAAGTCTTCAGCCTAACCAGCCTGAGTAGTTACAAAAATATCTCTTATTTTTCCCTAATGTCAAATACAATATTTAGAAAATAAAAAAAGCGAAGTCAAAATAATGCTTCGCTTAAAGAATTGCAATCTTCCTATTCATTCAAGAATTGAATCAAAGGTCTCCTTACCAACCTTCAGGATGACTTTTGTGCCACTTCCAGGCTGTTTCAATTATTGTGGAAAGATCGGCAAATTGAGGTTTCCAGCCAAGCTCCTTGATAATCTTTTTGCTGGAACCAATCAGCACGGCAGGATCACCCGGACGTCTCTTGGTAACTTTTGAGGCAATTGCTCTGCCCGTTACATTTCGTGCAACCTCAATTACTTCTTTTACTGAAAAGCCGTCACCATTCCCTAAATTATATTCTCCTTCCTGCATGCCATTCATAAGCCTCTCCAGGGCAAGAAGATGGGCCTGAGCCAGGTCGGCAATATGAACATAATCTCGAATACATGTGCCATCTTTTGTTGGATAGTTATCTCCGAAAATATTTATCCTCTCCCTCTGCCCAAGAGCTGTCTGAAGCACCAGAGGAATAAGGTGTGTTTCGGGCCTGTGATCCTCTCCGACCTCACCGTCCGGGTCTGCTCCGGCTGCATTAAAATAACGCAAAGAAACATATTTTAAACCATAGGCATTGCTGAAATCCTTCAGGATCTGTTCCACCATGAGTTTGCTTCTGCCATAAGGGGTTATCGGGTTTTGTGGATGCCGTTCCGTAATGGGAATCTCTATTGGTTCCCCGTAGGTAGCACATGAGGAAGAAAAGATGAAGGATTTGACATTATTCTCAATCATAACCTCAAGCAAATTGAGAGTATTTGCCACATTATTCCGGTAATACTTACCAGGTTCTAATACAGATTCTCCAACATAACAAAATGCAGCAAAATGCATGACAGCCTCAACGCGATACTCTGTAAATATGCTTTTCAGCAGTTTTGAATCTGCCATGGAAGCTTTGATAAAAGGCCCCCACCCTACTGCCTGCCGATGACCGTATACAAGATTGTCGAGTACTATGGGATTATAACCCTTTTTTGCCAGATATTTACACATATAAGAGCCGATATAACCAGCTCCTCCAACAACCAGGATATTTTTCATGAATATTACCCTCTCAAAATTCGTATCATTTTAGATTTTCTTAAATTTAATTGCCCGCTGCCTCTGGTTAATCTCATATTTGAGTTTTCAAATTTCTGGTTATTTAATTTTCAACCATAACAACCTTGCTAATCCTGGTCCCGGGTTTTTCCATTGGGAAGGCATTTCAGATGTCAGATAAATCACATCACCGGCACGAACACTATAAACTGCCTTCCCCAGTTTCATCTGCAATTTTCCTGACAATAGATATCCTATCTCTTCACCTTTATGAATAAAAAAATGGGATGGCAGGTTTTTACCGGGTGGTATTTCAATTCGGTATGGCTCAGCTTTTGGGTCGAAATCCACAGGAGTTAGAAGTTTTGCATATATGCTTCCTTCTGGCAAATCAGGAAATTTTATCTCAACAGCTTCACCCGATGGAAAGATTACACGATTTTCAACATCCACTGATCCTTGAAAAAATGAACTTACATCAACAGAAAGAACTTCCGCTATTTTAAGCAAAGCCGGAAGTGATGGATATATCAAGTCACTTTCAATTTGTGATATTGTACTTGGAGTTACACCAACGAGTTTAGAAAGTTCCGTCTGTGATAACCCTCGTTTTGTACGAAGTTCCTTCAGGCGTATTCCCAAGTCTATTCCGCTTTTTGAGCGCATTTCTGAATCAAATGTAATATTAAGGTCTTTACTCCAGTAGTTAAATGGCTTGTTAAGTGTGTCGATATTACGTCTTTCCGCCTTAAGAATAGTCAGAGATGTTTTTCCTCTTTTTACAGACAGCTCAATTGCAACCTGGGCTGTCTGGTTGATTTGCGCTCTGATACGTGGGGAATGAGCTTTTTTCTCAATAATCCAATATGCAATGGTGTTTAGCTCATAAAGGCGCGGGCAGGAATGTGAATAAAAGTTTATAATATGCTCTTCTCCTTCCCATAGTTCTTGCATTCCAGTAAGACTTTCAAAGACAAATCTTACGTCTCCATGCAGATTTTCATGAATACCATAGAAGGCATCCATTACCTTGTCTACATTTCTCGGTTCTTCAACCCTTACAATTTGACATGGCCATTCTGATTTTTTATTGTAGAAATTAGAAAAGACCTCGGAGCCGTCCCCTTTGCCATGTGTAAAGCAGTCCAGAATAGTCAGATTTTCATATTCGGCCAGAGAGCCTAATTGTTCTAAAAGATTTCTTGGAGAGCGATCAAAGCTGACATAGATGAGAGGTTTATTTTGAGCCTGTGATGCTTGTATGAAATTTAAACAAAATACCGATGCCAGACTCCCGGCATCGTCATACCATACTACATTATCTCCGATAAAAAGCCCCCCTAATAAACGATCAAGCTGGCCTACACCGGAAGCTATACGAAGTCTGTTTGGATTCATTTTACTATCTCACATAAAAACTCTTTAATTTTATAACGCTACAGCTTTTTAAAAATATATCCGCTTCAGGTATGATACATTCAAATCATGAAAAACTCACGCATAAAATATCGTAAATAAAGAACCTGCCATGAATGGAAGATAATAGTTGCAATTCAGCAAGCCTTTAAGAATAACAAGATCCTGCAAGGTTCTTTTTTAACGATCTCTAATGCGCTCAAACAGTTTCCTGTTTTGAATGTATCATACCTGAAGCTCATTTTCAGCCGATAGAGTGTTGCAAAAACTCATTATGAAATTAACCTGAAATATTTGGATGGATATGGGTTTGTTATAGGTTAACGGGGTTTACTTTTTTTTTCCTATGGGGTACAAATAATAAATCTGGTTTACAGTTAACGGTTTTATGCTTTGATCAACTGTGAACTGTAAACGATTACAATTTTGGTACGCCTGGCAGGATTCGAACCTGCGACCTACGGATTAGAAGTCCGTTGCTCTATCCATCTGAGCTACAGGCGCACATAAACTGTTGTAAATAAAAATATCACATGTTCTATTGTATGTCCATAAAAAATAAGGCTTAAATAATAGAGTAGCCGAGTAGTCAACAAATATCAAAATGAAGAAAAAAAAACAGTCAATAAAAAAAGATAAAAAAAGTATCACCGGGGAAAAAGCTAAAAAAACTATTGCCGGCAAAAAAAAGGCTGCTAATAATTCCGCAAGCCAATCTTCTGAAAATACTCTTGTTAAGTTTGACCCCCTTCAGAAATATTTGCAGGAAATCAGTAGATATAAGCTTCTTACAAGAGAAGAAGAAAGGGAACTTGCTATAAGAGTACGCGAGCATGGTGATAAAGAAGCAGCATACATTCTAGCCACTTCCAACCTCAGGCTTGTAGTAAAGATCGCACTGGAATTTCAGAGAATTTGGATGCAGAATCTTTTAGACCTGATTCAGGAAGGAAATATCGGGCTTATGCAGGCTGTCAGAAAGTTCGACCCTTATAAGAATGTTAAGTTTTCATATTATTCTTCATTCTGGATAAAGGCATATATTCTTAAGTTCATAATGGACAACTGGCGCCTTGTAAAAATCGGTACGACACAGGGACAGAGAAAACTTTTTTTTAAATTAAAAAAGGAAAAACAGAGACTTATAGATGAGGGGTTTGATCCAAAGCCTAAGCTCCTTTCGCAAACATTGGGCGTTTCAGAACGAGAAATTGTGGACATGGAACTGAGGCTGAATGGTTGGGATGTATCTTTAGATGCGCCCTTAAAAGAAGATTCAGATACTGAGAGGATTGAATTTTTAAGCACTGAGGATGAATCTATAGAGGAAAAAGTGGCCAAAAAGGAAATCGAGGAACTCCTTCATAATAAGATTGAAATGTTCAAAAAGAAAATGAATAAAAGAGAACTCGAAATATTTAATTTGCGCATTTTTTCCGATGATCCAGCCACATTACAGGAGATTGGCGATCGCTATGGAATATCAAGGGAGAGAGTTCGACAGATTGAGAAAAGTCTAATAAAGAAGTTAAGAGAATTTTTTAAACGCGAAGTATCTGATTTTGATTCTTATGCTTTTAAAGATGAAGGAATATTATAAATGAAGTCGAAGTTATTCAGAGTATCTATTTTATTTATAGCCTTCTTGTTTTATCCGGCTTGTACTTTAATTAAGTCGATAGCTCCGGGCGATGAAGTGCCGGTTAAAAAAACTGAAAATCGTTATTATAACTATATAGAAGCTCATCTGAACATAAAGAAAAATAATTTAGATAAAGCTATCTATTACCTGACTAAAACGATTGCAGACGACCCTGAAAATTTATATCTGCAAAGAGAACTTGCGATTTTTTACCTTATGCAGAAAGACAATTTAAAAGCACTGAAGATTGTTAAAAATATTGTAGACAAAAATCCAGGCGATATAGAAGCTCTTATTATGTATGGTAGAATTAAACAGAGCCTGGAGCAAATCGATGATGCTAAAGAAGCATATGAAAAGGTCATTGCCAATGATCCAGCCCAGAAAAAAATATATTTGATTCTTGGTGGTATTTATATGGAAGAAGGCGATTCGGGCAAAGCCTTAAAGACATATAAACAGTTGGTTGATAAATATCCTGAATTTTATGCAGGATATTTTTTTATTGGAAAGATTTATGCTGAACATGGCAAAATAGTTGATGCTGAAAAAGAATTTCTAAAAGCATTAGATTTGGAGCCGGACCTTGAGGAAGTCAGATTTGAGTTGATTGAACTTTATAAAAGTCTAGGGGAAGAACAAAAGACTATTAAAACATACAAAGAAATTCTGGAAATAGATTCAAATAACATCAGAGCTGCCCTTGAGCTTGGTCTTCTTTATTATAAGAATGGAATGATTAAAGATTCAGACAACCTATTTAATGACTTGGCTGCAAAAAGTTTGTCTGATTCTGAAGTTATAAAAAAAGTCGCTCAGATATGTTTGGATAAAAAGAGATATAATGATGCTATTATTGCCATAGAAGGAATGTTAAAGAGTTTGCCCGGCAGTTCAGATATTCATTATGCCGCAGGCATGGCATATAATGCAATTAATGATAAAGAAACAGCAATAGCCCACTTTAATCAGGTGCCGCGGGATTCAAAATTTTATCAAAATTCGGTAATCCAGATTTCTTTTCTATATCAGGAGCTGGGAAAAATAAGGGAAGCCATTAATTTGTTGGAAAATCTAATAAAAAATGATCCTGACAAACCGGAACTAATGCTTTATCTTGCTTCGTTTTATGAAGAGAATGAAGAGTTCTATAAGGCTGAAAAAGTTCTTAAGAAAGCAATCGAAATTGATCCGGAGAATATTGAACTCCATTTCCGCCTCGGAGTTGTTTATGACAAGTGGGATAAAAAAGACGCTGCAATAGAATCGATGAAGACAGTTATAAGCCTTGAGCCTCATAATGCAAATGCTTTGAATTACGTAGGTTATATCTATGCAGAGCTTGGGATAAATCTTGATGAAGCCGAACGTCTTATAAAAGAAGCATTAAAGCATATGCCTGATGATGGTTATATTACTGACAGCCTGGGATGGATATATTACAAAAAAGGACGTTTTAAAGATGCGCTTAAACTTCTGAAAAAGGCGGTAGATTTGGCTCCTGATGATCCAATTATTTTGGAACATCTGGGCGATGTTTATTTAAAAATGACTAATAAAAAAAAGGCTCTTATGTTTTACGAACGTTCTCTATTGAAAAGAGAAAAGGATAGGGCGGATATTGAGAAAAAGATTCAGGATCTGAAGTGACGGCTTCGTAAAAAGCTATTAGCCATTAGCCATTAGCCATTAGCGGTTAGCGGTTAGCTCTTAGCTCAATGCTAACTGCTAAAAAACGGTGTTTTGAGTTTTCGTCTAACCACTAAGTTACACGAGTTTATCGAGTGAAACACGTAACCATATTACTTATCGCTGTTTTTTTTTCCGCATGTTCTTCTTTTACGGGAAGAATTGTTGAGGAGCCTCCTGAATTATTAGACAAAGCTGCTATAATTGAAGTTAATAATCTTATTTCAACCATTAGACTTAAAAACAGAAACCTTAAAACATTTAAAGGCATTGGCAAAATAACATTTTGGGAAGAAGATAAAAAAAGTATTGCTTCAGGCATTGCATGGGTTGGGTCTGACCCCGACATGATACGAATAGCCATTTTGAACATTTCAGGCCAACCTTTATTAAGCCTCGCAAATGACGGGCAATGGTTTTATTTTTTATCCCATACTGATAATAACTTTTACAAGAAACGCTCTTCATATTCCAACCTGAAAAAAGCAATTCAAATACCTATAAAACCTGTTGAAATAGTATCATTACTCGCCGGCCGTATTCCGCTTTATGAATATCATGCAGCTAATATTATCAGAAATAAAGAGCAGGGATATGTAATTGTTTTAAAAAAAAGAAGTGGAAATGTGATTCAAAAAATTTATCTTAATGAAGATAAAAAAGATATCAAAAAGATTGAGTTATTTGATGGAAATGAAAAATTATTATATTTTGTAGTAATTGATAGCCTGCAAAAGATAAATAAATATCATGTTCCTTTGAAGCTAAGTGTATCAAGCGATAATGGCAATGGATTCAAGATTGATGTTTACAAATACTGGACAGATGTTTCTGTTAATACATCAATGTTTGTGCTGACACCGCAATGAAATTGATGATTGATGATTGTCGATTGTTGATTGAAGGTATTCTATTAATTTTATAACAAAAAGACAGAGCGAAGCGATTCCACAAATCAACAATCATCAATCAACAATCATCAATTTTACCTATGACTGATTCAAAAAAAGTTATTGCCATAGAAGCACGTCTTAGAGATTGCAGGAATGTAATTACTTTGGGAGTTCGACCAAATTTTTCTGATTACAGCCCTCAAGAGGCGGATTTAATTAGAAGCGCAAAAAAAATATATTACCCGACAACTTTTTATGCAGATCTGTTTGATGCAATGGGAAAAAGCACTTTCCCAAGTTATCACACATACAAGTGTGTTCAGGACAAGATTAAACAGACAGCGTTGTTTGATCTGCTGGAGATATCTCATCCCAAAACGCGGGTATTTTACGGAAAGCGTCAGAAACCCACTATTACAGAATATTTTAAATTTCCTTTTATTGGTAAAGTAGCAAGAGGATCCGCCATGGGGAGAGGTGTTTACCTTATAAAAAATAAAGATGACCTTTTTTCCTACTTAAATATTGTTACTCCCGCTTACATTCAGGAATACATACCATCAGATCGCGATATAAGGGTGGTTGTTATTGGAAATAGAATAGTTCATGCTTACTGGCGGATAGCACCTCCATCTGATTTCAGAAGTAATGTCTCAGTGGGAGGGAGTATTAGTTTAGACCCTGTTCCAGAGGAAGCTCTTGATCTTGCACTTCATACCGCACAGAGCTGCAAATGGAATGATGTAGGTATTGATATCTGTATGTATAAAGACAAATATTATGTTCTTGAAGCAAATATGAAATATGGGAAGGAAGGCTTTCGAAGGGCAGGAATAGATTATATTAAACTCATGGAAGATATGATTGAAAATGAGGAGCTATAGACTTTTCAGATAATTAATTTCACAAGGCCAGAAGGAGGAAGGCGTATTAGTTATACGTCAACGACTGATAACACAGTGAAATTATTTATCTGAAAGTATATATAATAAAAATGCTTTTGGATAATATAAAATTGGCTTTAAATCAGCGGGAAGCTGAGTCATTATCTCCTCTATCTGTTTTAAACTCCAAAGGCTTTCGTCGTTCACATGAAGAAAAGCTTAAATATGGATATCGTCAGGCCTTTTCTCTGGATGTCGATAGAATTCTTCATGCTCTTGCATATACAAGGTATATTGATAAAACCCAGGTGTTTTATCTTATTGAGAACGACCACATAACTCACAGAGTGCTGCACGTTCAGCTAGTATCCAAGATAGCCAGAACAATAGGTCGTTTTCTTGGATTAAATGAGGATCTTATTGAGGCAATATCTCTTGGACATGATATTGGGCATACTCCTTTCGGGCATGATGGTGAAAGGTTTTTGTCTGAGATATGCAAATCTTACGGCATTGGATATTTTTTACACAGCGTTCAGGGCGTGCAGTTTTTAGACAGGGTAGAACGAAAAGGAAAAGGATGGAATCTATGTCTTCAGACTCTGGATGGAATACTTTGTCATGATGGAGAGATACATAATGAAATGCTTAAGCCTGAGCGAAATAAAACCTTTAAAAAATTAGATGAAGAGATTGCAGCAAAAAAAACTGCGCCGGATATGCAACTGATTCCCATGACTCTTGAGGGCTGTGTTGTACGCATGGCAGATACCATCAGCTACGTTGGAAGAGACCTGGAAGACGCCATAAGATTGAAAGTAATTAAACGTTCCGATATCCCGGAGGATATTGTAAAAATCCTGGGAAATACGAACGGAACAATTGTATATAATCTTGTTACGGATATTATAGAAAACAGCTTTCAAAAATCATATACAGCATTTAGTCCTGAAATATCTGATGCCCTGAAAAGCCTGAAGGGTTTTAACCTCGAATATATATATATGAATTCAAAAATTAAAACCAACCTGGACAGAATAAAAGAACTTTTTGAAATGCTTTTTGAAAGATATCTTAATGATGTTGAAAACGAGAATCATTCGTCAGTGATTTTCACAAGATTTTTAGAAGATATGTCATACGATTATATTGAAAATCACAGCAAAGAAGAAATTGTAAGAGACTTTATTGCCGGTATGACGGATAAGTATTTCTTGAGACAGTGCCCAATTGAAATGAGGCCGAAAATTCAAATAAAATAAAAACACATGGTTCAGAGGTTCACGGTTCAGGGTTCACGGTTGGTTGCCTTGATCTCTTCATCGCTCTCTAACCTTGAACCCTGAACCTTGAACCGTGAACCTTATATGTATAAAAATCGTACCTACCGCAATCTGGTAAAAAAAAATGATCTGGTCTCCTTTAATGTGGTCGTTAAAGAAACAGATTTGTTTATACATGCAGGGGAAATCCTTGCGGATAAAACAACGGAATTGGTTTTGAAATATAGAGGATATATTGAGAGTTATATTAACAGGTATCCTGAATTTGAAAAAACACTTAAACCGTGGCAAATTAACGGTCCTGCACCGGGCATAGTCAGAGATATGGTAAATGCCGGCAATAAAGCAGGTATTGGGCCGATGGCTGCGGTTGCCGGCGCAATTGCAGAATATGTTGGACTTGATCTTTTATCATCTTCTGATGAAGTTGTTGTAGAAAATGGAGGCGATATTTTTTTAAAGACTAATGAACCGGTTAAAATCGGTATTTTTGCAGGCAAATCTCCATTAAGCTTACGTATTGGATTTCGAATAGATTCAATAAAAAAACCTGTTGCTGTGTGTACATCATCAGGCACTGTCGGACATTCATTAAGCCTTGGCAATGCTGATGCTGTATGTGTATTATCAGAATCATGCCCTCTTGCCGATGCAGCGGCAACTTCAATAGGCAATCATATTAAATCAAAAGCTGATATCCCAAAGGCAATTGATGTTGGGAAAAATATTGAAGGGATTGATGGTATTGCAATTATTATGGGTGACGAAATAGGCTTATGGGGAAATTTGGAACTAATAACTGTAAATAGTCGAGCAGTTAACCAATCGACCAAGGTCAAAG
>Ga0255428_1010_pt1 | contig 46874 bp, 41 predicted proteins | sample ANMaggSSYBR02J13_FD_182654 | JGI IMG/M metagenome (GOLD analysis project Ga0255428, IMG submission 182654) | Sediment cell enrichment communities from methane seep in Santa Monica Basin, California, United Staets - ANME aggregate JGI... | ecosystem: Environmental > Aquatic > Marine > Cold seeps >... | reverse complement strand
AAATTTCCGTCTTTAAAATAAAACTCACGATTATCAGAGACCACCCAAGAAATACCAATTGTGCCAACAGCAGATATCAATACGTCTCCTTGCTTAGGCGCGTCAAACTGTTCCTTAATAGAATCGTATTTCTTTTTGGAAATATATAACTCCAAGCTAATAGGTTTTTCCTGACTAAGTTCAACAATTTCTTTTGTTCGATAAAATGGCACGCCGCTGTTTACATAATCATTCTGAAATATTCGTTTGCTTGATGTAACAGTCGTTACCTCCCCCAACCCCACCATCGGCCAATCGGGATCGATTTTGATTGTGTGTTTGTAGTTTTCGACGACCTGTTTCGCGCCATCAATGATTTTCTGATAACCGTCCAGCTCTGCTACAATTTTTTCCTGAACTTCCAATGGCGGGAGGGGTAGCCTTATTGTTTGATAAACATCGTTTCTATTTAATCCGGGAACAGCTCCACCGCCTCTTAAATCGGTTAAGTTCACATTTTTCAGCATATGAAATAGAAATCTCAGATTAGTCTTGGACTCTTTTTTCAACCTCACATAATAGGTTGTATCGATGGGAAAGCAGCTTTCAGCGATCCAACCTACCTCACCAGCAGAGCCTTTTCTACCTACAATGATCGCAGGTCCTGTAATAAGATAAGAATCGTGCCAACCTGTTATTCCGTTGGAACCTACTACTGGAAATGGCCCTGGGATCCTTTTCTTTTTTGGCAAACTCGCACCATATTCCAAGGTACAAACGTCTTTAAACTCCACCATCGGCCACTTTACATTGTCATAACTAATAACTTCCTTATACTTGTCCCCGGAAAGGTTGTAATCGCCGGATTCGGCGATTTTTTCTTTGCTGACAGTGTGCGCAATTGCCTTATCGACTGCATTAAGTTCAAAATCCTTCCCTTCCACAATTGCCTGCTTCCAGACCTTGACTATTTTCAGGGCTTGGGGCAAATCGTTTTTGTCAATGGGCCTGCGCTGGGCGCCTAAGTCGAAACCATCATTTGCTACTTTTACAAAAAGAATTTCATCACTCTTTTTCGCCAGAGTTTTATCCATTAGCAGGATGCTTGTTTTGACGCCTGAGTATGGCTGAAAAATACCTGCCGGCAGTGAGACAACCGCATACAGATAGCCTTCGTCAATCAGCATCTTGCGCAGGTTTTTGTAAGCATTCTGGGACTGAAAGATGATCCCTTCAGGAACAATCACGCCGGCCCTGCCGTGGACGTTGAGGTGCTCGGCGATGTAGTCCACAAAAAGAACTTCGCTCCGTTTGGCATTAATGGCAAAACGGGAATGTGGCCGGATGCCGCCTTTTGGCGACATGAATGGCGGATTTGCCAGGATTACGTCATATCGCTCATCCCAGCGCTCTTCGCTGGTGAGCGTGTCGTATTCGTGAACCGATGGATTTGCAAAGCTGTGCAGATACATGTTGACCAGAGACAGGCGCACCATGTCCGGGGAGATGTCATAGCCGCAGAAATTGGTCATAAGCCGACCTTTATCGTCGGTGGTCAAAAGGTCGCCTGGACGGTCTTTGGTATTTTGTCGGATGATGTGTTTGTAGGATGAGATGAGGAATCCCGCGGTTCCACACGCTGGATCCAAGACAGTGTCTTCTTTGGCGGGACTTACAATCTCCACGATGAAATCAATGACATGCCGCGGGGTCCGAAACTGCCCTGCATCTCCCTGGCTGCTCAGAACGGAAAGCAAATACTCAAAAGCATCCCCCAGGCGTTCGCTGTGGTCATAGGCAAAGCCGTTTATTTCCTTTAAAAAGAGATTTAGTGTTTCCGGGTCTCTGTAGGGCAGAAACACACCTTTGAAAATATCCCTGAAAAGCTGGGGGATGTTTTCGTTTATATTCATCTTCTCAAGCCCCTCAGCATAGAGGAGAAGACGTTCGTGTCCCCCAAGTTTGCTGTCCAGCAAGCGGCTCCATGCATACTGTTTGAATTTGCCTGTAAAAAAAGTGGATTTGCCTCCAAGTTCTTCGGTTTGATTGTCCATGTCGTCCATGAACTTGTAGATCATGGCGATGGTTATCTGTTCCACCTGTGATTTGGGGTCAGGGACCTTGCCCACGAGGATGTCGCGCGCAGAATCTATCCGCTTTTTTGTTCCATTATCGAGCATGTTTAGCCTTTTTGCGTTTTACACCTCGACGGCTATAGGCAGCTTGCTTTTCCTTTACCACAAATCCGATATTCTTGCGTGGTTTCGCAGGCGGTGTCATTAGTTGCCGGATTGCCTCAAAAATGGCCTGAATCTGTTCATCATGACTTTCCAGATGTTGTTCGAGTTCTGCAAGTTTCCGCGCCAGTTTGTTATTGGATTTAATCATTTTTCTTAACTGAACGAAAGCTCTCATGATTGCAATATTCACGTCAATTGCTCGCTTGCTATTGAGAACAGATGACAACATCGCAACTCCTTGTTCCGTAAAGACATAAGGCAAATAACGGCGCCCACCACGCCCAGGCTTTGAGATGCCAGTTTGGCATCTCAAAACTTCTGCCTCCTCGCCGGTAACCTGAAACATGAAGTCTTCAGGGAAGCGTTCAGCGTTTCGTTTAACCGCTCGATTCAGCGCACCGGTTTCTACGCCATAAAGCTGCGCAAGATCCCGATCCAGCATAACTTTTTCATCGCGAATAAAGACTATTTTACTTACAATTGACTCAATGGGAACAGTTGTTGTCATATTAGCTCCAAAATTACAAAAATGTATTCAAAGAGACGTAGTCCTTTACATATTCAGGTATTACATCCCGCCACTCTTCAAGATCCTTCAGATCGGCAATAGTCAGCTTGGGATTGGTGGCAAGGCGATTGTATTCTTTCTTCTCTATTATGTCTCTGATATCATTATCTGTTACATAAGCCTTGAAAAAATCCATGATCCGGGAAATATGAGAAGCATCCGGCTTGTGGATTGATACGAATTTATCTAATTCTTCATCAAGGAGTTCCTCTTTGGGCTTAAACCGGTCAATGCCTCCAAATGCCTTTTCAATAATCTCCCACAACCAGAGCCGACGATCGAGCTGTACCGACTTTCGCAGTTTATCCAAACTGAAGAATTCTTCTGGTTTATCAAAAAGATTCTCCCTGATGTATTCCTCGGCTGCTTTGATATTACCGCGCTCATAGTGCTCGCGAACCGTATCATCATTTTTGACGGTTTCCTCGAACTGATCGTAGAATTTTCGGTCGATTTTCATTCCATGAAGACTTACACGAGACTCAAAATAATAAGCTAAAGGATCTGGCTTGATGCTCTCGAATTCATCAATGTTGATGCCACCTCCATCACCGCCTCCTGTGCCCGCTTGAGTTGGTGGCAGTTCCAGCACTTCGTCATAATTGAATTTTTCCTCAAAATACTCGCAGGTGGCAAAGAAATCGAAGAGTTTAAATGTTCCCTTTTCCTCTTTGTACTCCTCCATATGGCCGCCTTCTTTTATCTTATACAGGAAGGTATATTTCCTTGTGCCCCGGCCCTTAATCTGTATGAAATCAGTGGGAGAAAATATGGGACGCATCAGGCAGAGGTTTAAAATATCTTCGCAATCATAACCGGTTGTCATCATGCCGACTGTCACGCAGACACGGGTCTTGGAACTGAGATATCCCTCCAGCATCCTGGTGTGCCCGTTCAGGTTGTTGTTTGCAAAACTGATTGAAAACTGCTGAGCGTCAGGAATAATCGAAGTTACCTGTATGGCAAAATCAGAGTTGTATTTTTCGGGAAACAGGCTGTCAGCGAATATATTCAGGAGCTGGGTAATTTTGGATGCATGGTTCTGACTTACGCAAAAAATGATGCTTTTACCGATTTCATTGCTTAAAGGATCCCTGATTGCGTTTTCAAAAAAGGTTTTGCACAGGATTCCGTTTGTTTTTTCTGAAAAAAACTTCTTCTCAAAATGCTTCTGATAAAAGATCTTTTCCTCTAATTCCCCCTCCTCGTTTTCCATAAGCACAGAATAACCAAGATTTGATAGAAGCTGCGTTGTGATTTCCGTTCTGGCATCTACGACAACCGGGTTGACCAGAAACCTATCCTTTACTCCATCTATAAGACTGTACCTGAAAGTTGGAACCCCGCTTTCACAACCAAAAGTTATATACGAATCGAGGAGTTGCCTGCGTTCCCATTCCCGCGGGTCTTTCTTACTGATCTTATCTGGGTCAATCTTCTTTAGATAATCCTTTGGCGTAGCGGTAAGCCCCAATTTATAGCCTACGAAATACTCAAACACAGCCCGGCTATTTCCGCTGATTGAGCGGTGGGCCTCATCGGATATGATCAGATCAAAATCGGTCGGGGAAAACAGGCTTCTATACTTATTGTTGAACGAAAGGCTCTGTACTGTGGAAACAACAATCTCAGCCTTGCGCCAATCATCGCGATTTTCTTTGTAGATGACGCATGTGTAGTCATTCTTCAATGTCCGGACAAGATTCTTCCATGCCTGGTTTTCCAGCTCGATTCTATCGACCAGGAAAAGGATGCGGTTGGCATTGCCTGTTCTTAAAAAGAGCTTGATAACGGCGGCGGATGCAAGCGTTTTGCCGGTGCCTGTGGCCATCTCAAAGAGAAAGCGGTTGTTCCCATGCTTTACAGACTCCTGCAAGGCGTAAATGGCATTCAACTGATAATGCCGTAAGAACTTCAGGTTGTTCTCTTTGATAAAGGCATCGCGCTCATCAGGATTATTCCAGCGGGGAGCAGAACTATACATGGGGTCTTGGGTGACAGCAATATAATCGGCTTCGACTTTTTCCTTAATAAGGTTTTCAGGATTGGGTTTAAATGTCCTGTACCGGCCTAATGATTCCTGAGATGGAAAGTCGGTTATAATGGATGGATTACCATGCTCTAAGTCCCAAAAATAATGAAGGTTTCCATTGGAAAGAATTATAAATCGAACATTTAACGATTTGGCGTACTTGCGGGCCTGCTCCTTTCCGGCCAATGGGTCTAATTTTTCGGATTTTGCTTCAAGAACCGCGCAGGGAAAACCTTTTGTGTCAAGCAAAAGATAATCAACAAATCCATTACTGGTTTTTTCAAAATCATCACCGAATTGGTCGATATCCTTTTTTTTAATTTTGACATTTGCCTCCAGAACAATGTTGGCATGGCCATTTTCATCATCAAAAAACCGCCACCCTGCGCGCTGAAGGAGCCTGTTGATTCTTATCCTTGCTTTAGCTTCTTTTTCCATAAGATTGTCTCAAATAGTGAACGTAAATGGGTATATTCATTATCAACCCAAAGGAAATAAAGGCAAATCCGGCAGCCCCGGCTTTTCAATGTTGTCAGAAATGCGTGGCATTACAGTATCCTTTTTGAAGAGTTCCTTACTTGCGTCTTTCCGATATCATTTATAACTGTAACTACTCAGGTTGGTTAGGCTGAAGACTGAAGACTTTTAGAGAAAAGACTCCCAGAAGCTAATATTTTCTTAAAGCGGCCGGAAATTTTGTCCTAAACATAGAGAATAACACTCAGGAATCATCTGTTTCCTTCAGCCTATAGCCTTCAGTCTAAACACCTGAGTAGTTATCTATAACCTCGCAAAGTAAAAAAATCAATAAATCTATTATGTTCCGCCATGTTCTGCATGACCGTCGGGGAAATAGGGGTGAGCCCATTTGTAAATTAGTTATCGGCATAGCATATTGATGCGGCGTATTGGAGTCACTCACCGTTTGTCTTTGAAACTCGGACAACTGTGTTTGTCTTCAACATGGGGTTTGATATCCAAAACAGGTGTCCCATCTTGCATGTCCAGTCCTTTGACGTAAATGACGTTGTTTTCCCTCCTGAGAACTTCCAAAACCGACATGCCGATGGGATTGGGTCGGATTGGCGAACAAATGCTGAAAACACCCAGTTGCTCTTCACGGTTTGGAGGTGTCTGGCTGAGAAACTGTGAAGTGAACTTCGGGCTTCGATGAAAATGGAAAATCACGACAATACGTTGGCCGGCTTTGATATCTTTGAGTCCGTGCAGATATTTTTCATCAATGACTAATGTCCCCTCCTCATCCGAAATACTCCAATGCCGGGGAATTTTTTCTGCATCAGTCTGCACAAAACCTATAGGTTCCATTTCGATGTTCATGTTACGAGACATTTGAAAGTACCCCCTGATACAGCTCTTTTGCATGATAAGAACTTCTGACAAACGGCCCGCTGGCAACTTCGGAAAAGCCTGTCTCAAGGGCGGTCTTTCTCCAGCCATCAAATTCCTCGGGAGAAACAAAACGATCAACCTCTATGTGTTTTTTTGAAGGCTGAAGATACTGTCCAATTGTCAGCATATTGCAGCCGGCTTTGACCAGATCTTTCAACGTTTCCTCGACTTCTCCGGAAAGCTCCCCAAGGCCAAGCATCAGGCCTGACTTTGTGAAAACAGAGGTGTTTATTTTTTTGGCCTGCATCAGGACTGCAAGTGAACGGCGGTAATCAGCTTCAGGCCGTACTGAAGGATAAAGGCGGCTTACTGTTTCAATGTTGTGATTCAAAACATCGGGGCTGGATTCCATTACTATATTAAGCGCTTTCTCATCTCCCAGAAAATCCGGTATCAAAATTTCTACAAGCGCATCTGGAATTTTATTTTTCACCTGCCTGACAGTTTCTGCAAAATGACTGGCGCCTCCGTCAGCCAGATCGTCCCTTGTAACAGAGGTTATGACAACATATTTCAGTTTCATTTCTCGTGCGGCTTCTGCAACCCTTGCAGGTTCTTCCGGATCAGGCGGCCCCAAAGGGCCTTGCTCAACCGCGCAAAAACGGCAGTTACGCGTGCAGTTCGGCCCCATAATAAGAAATGTGGAAGTATGCCTGGAAAAGCATTCCCACATATTCGGGCACTTGGCTTCCTGGCATACTGTATGAAGCCTGCTTTTGCTCAGCAGGTTCCTGATCTTCTCATATGCCGGCCCTGATGGCAGATTCCGTTTCAGCCAATCGGGTTTTCTGACATGTTTTTTTGATATCTGACGTTGACTCATAATGTTTGTTTAGTTTCTTTAATAGTTCCGGCAAACTTGTTTTTATAAGATTAACTCCAAAAACAGTTTCCACATGATTTTTTACTGCCCCGCAGATCTTACTCATTGATACTTTTCGCGAGAGCTCCTGTTTCATGGATGTTGTTCCTATCTCCCTTAGACCGCATGGATTCATCCAGCCAAAATGCTTCATTGAAATATTAACGTTTAAAGACATGCCATGAAAACATATTCCCCTTCTAATTGCTATGCCTATACTTCCCAGTTTTTTATTTCCAACCCATATTCCCCTGTTAAGCGAATTCCTCTCAGCTATAATTCCCGAATCCGCAACCGCTCTGATCATGATTTCTTCGAGTTTTTCAACATAATCAACCACTCTCATCCTGGCGGCATTAAGGTCAATTATTGGATACATAATCAGTTGGCCGGGGCCGTGAAAAGTGATAACACCACCTCTTTCCACCTGAACTACTGGAATTCCTGATTTTTTAAGCAAATCAGGAGAAACAGTCAAGTCATCCAATCCGCCCCTGCGGCCAAGCGTAAAAACAGGTGGATGTTCCAGCAGCAGGATGATATCCTTGTCAATAATTCTCTTTTTTCTTGCGTCAACAAGACTTGTCTGCAGATCCCATGCCTTCCTGTACTTCAGGATCTCAAGGTCAACGCAAAGCCATTTTTTACTCTTATTATATTTTACTTCAAAAATTTATTTAGTCCTTTACCCTTTAAAGCTTTTGTTGCATAATGGGGTGCGAAACTTGAGTATGGCTTCACACGCTTTGCATTTTCGACAAACTCAACAATCGCTCAATTTATGATTTAATATATTTATTGACAAGTCATAAATATGGCTTAGTGTATTTTTTACGCAATAACAGATAATTATTGTATTTATGAAACACAGTTGTCAGAATATTTGGACAAAAATATACATACAATGGAGAATAACGAATGGAAACAAAAGAACAAGTTCTAGAAAAAATAATGTCTCAAGAAAAACCAAAATGCCCTCATTGCAACCAGGAAATGAGCCTGTGGGAAGTTCCGCCAATTTCCTTTAGCGACGGGCTTGGATGGGGAGCTCCTTATCTTTATATATGTTTTAATGATGAATGCTCTTTATATAAAAAAGGATGGGAAGACATAGAAGAACAAGTCGGACACCATGCTTCCTACAGATGCATGAGCTATCCAGGCTCAGATAAATTTGAACTTATGCCCGTATTCAGTCCTCATGGTGGCGGAGGTCAGATTATCGATGACCAGGTCCTTATGGAACAGGAAATTCTTAAAGAGGCAATAAAGAAAGGGTTTTCAATTCTTGCCGGCTGTTATGTGGAAAAAGATGAGGTAAATATAGTAAGAATGCTTTTAGACTCCACGGAACCGGCAAGGGTTAGGCTAAAAGCGGCTGAAATGGTAGGTGATATTGGAGGGCTGGATGCAATAGAACCGATCAGAAACCCCAGGTTTGGGAATGAGCTTATTCAAAAAGAAGTGGATAAAGCTATTAAAAAAATACACGATAAAAATTTTACAAGGGAATGCCCTTTCTGTGCTGAGACAATCAAGAAAAGGGCAAAAATATGTAAACACTGCGGCAAAGAAGTAGCCGGCCAGTAATATACGTTCGTCATTATACTGTGAACGGTCAAAATCTGAACTTTTTATTATGTTTTTTTCACCACGAAGCTCACGAAGAACACAAAGAAATTATAAAAGGCATTAATTCTAATTTTCGTGCCCCTTCGTGGTTTAATTTTTTCTTATAATCCTGACTGTTTCAAAAAGCGCAGTTTATAGCCGTGCAAAGTATAACGCAACATTATAGTTTTATATATTGCGCTGAACATTTACATTCATTACATCATATGATCGGAAAATAAGTTTTTCCTTTTCAAGTCTTTCAGCCGGCAAAGGAATAAGTTCTGAAGAATTTAATTTTTCCTTTAAATCATTTTTTGATGGAACAGCATTTAAACTCTCGCCAAGCTTTTTGCCGGAAACAGTATCAAGCACTATCGCGGTCTTGCCGTCTGAAATCACAGAAAGAGGGATCTGATGGCTTTCAAGTAATCTTGAAGCAGCAATGATTTCCCTTTCCCTTGAGCCCAATGAAGCTGCAACACATTTTATTGCCATATATCTTGTCCCATCAACACAAACAACAAGGTCTATCTGTGATTTGTAAGGCTTGCCTGCAATAACAAGTTCAATATCGACATCGACCTCAATATCTTTTTTGGAAAATCCTTTTTCGTTAACCAAAAAGCGTTCAACATCCTGTCTGTTTTCCTCAGCGCCAATGTCCGGCACCATTTCACCTGTAATAAAATCTGTAATCATTTCGTACGATTTTTTTACATCAGTCATAATTATATAAACCTTTCACGTAAGCGTTCACGGAACACGGCCACCGTTTCGCTATAGATTTTCAATTTGTCTGTTTGTATATAATCCTGTTTTCCATAAAAAATAAAGCAAAAGATCACTAACCCGTATATTTTTTTTGACGCCTTTATTAAACTTGACATTTTTGAAATGAAGGATAAATATCTCTAATTTATTCAACAGGTAATTTTTGTTAATCAATTAATATGGGTGCAGTTACTCTCATCTCCCGAAATATTTCAGACGGGATTACAGGATTGACTTAATTTTATGAAAAAGAGTGTAACTGGTCAGGTGTTTAGGTAAAAGGCTGAAGACTGAAGGGAAGGTTTGCCATTTTTAGCAGAAAACCATATAGTTTTCATTTGCAAAGGCATGCATGGTTGCACATCCCATATTTTACCTTCAGCCTTCAGCCTTCAGTCTATCTATATGAAACTTAATTTAAACGATATGGCAAGGTGCCTTGATCTTCCTGTTAGCACAGTAGATCGTTGGATACGTCAGGGCAGAATACCGATACATAGAAGCGGAAATGATTGTATATTTAAAGAGTCGATTCTTGAAAAATGGGCATTTAATCACGGCCTGCGATTTTCTTTGCCAAATGAGGAAAGAAAAAAAGAACAGAAGTTCGGGCTGACAAATCTTCTGCCTGCAATGCAACTTGGGGGAGTTTTTCATGATATTAAGGGCGATGATGTTGAATCAGTTCTTAAGTCGGCAGTGGATAAAGTGCCTGTTCCGGCAATAAATAAGCAAGGGCTATATGAAAGGCTGCTCGAAAGAGAAGCTTTAACATCAACAGGCATAGGCAAGGGCGTTGCTATCCCTCATCCACGCACCCCTCTGCCGGAAGAAACAGATAATTCTTTAATAACCACGTGTTTTCTTGAAAAGCCGATAGACTTTGAGGCCGTTGATGACAGGGCGGTGTTTGTTATGTTCATTCTATTAAGCACATCTATAAAAAATCATTTACATCTTCTTTCAAGGCTTGCTTTTTGTGTGCGTGATGACTCATTTGTCGAATTTTTGAGAACATATCCGGATACTTCTTCACTTTTATCGAAAATAGCTGATAGTGAAAATCTACTCGACAAGGCAGATCACAATTAGGTATTGAAAATATGCGCATTTTAAGACGTTGGCGACATCCTGCAAGCTGGAGCATTTTTCGCCTTGACGACCGTCTTCTTCTCATTTTGATAGCTGTTATTGTAGGCACGTGCAGCGGGCTGGCGGCTGTTGCCCTTAACCGGTCGCTTATTGCGATGTTTGAATGGCTCCATCATTTTCGTCATTATTGGTGGTCGTTTATTATGCCTGCAATTGGAGCGGCTCTTTCTGCGCTTTTCCTGGACAAAATGGTAAAAGAAGGCGCTGGACACGCGGTGCCCGAAGTGATTTACAGCGTATCACGTTATGGCGGCCTGATGCGATTTCGTTCAAGTTTTTCTCGCCTGATATCCAGTTGTCTTACCATAGGCAGCGGAGGTTCAGCAGGCCCTGAGGCTCCTGTGGTTATGAGCGGAGCAGCTATTGGTTCAAATATTGCAAAACTTTTTTCTTTAAATGACCGCCAGCGTGTTACTATTGTTGGTTGCGGTGCTGCAGGTGCAATATCTTCTATTTTCAATGCTCCCATTGCAGGGATGGTCTTTTCTATTGAAGTAATTCTTGGAGAGTGGAAAGCTGTAAATATTGTTCCAATAGCAATTGCTTCTGTTGCAGGCACCGAAATAAGCAGAATACTCCAGGGGAACCAGATTGCTTTCAGCCATCGTTTATTCCATATTGGTCATTTAGATATTGTTGCCTGTATTGGTTTGGCAATAATTTCGGCGGTTGCGTCTGTACTTCTTACCCGTCTTCTGAGGTCAATGCACGGAGTTTCTAAAAAGGCTCCCTTTCCCATATGGGTGCGCGCTGCTGCCGGAGGTTGTGCGGTCGGAATAATCGGTATTTTCCTTCCAATCGTGCTTGGAGAGGGATATCATCCTCTCAGAACAATGATAGAAGGGGCGTATACACAGGGCCTTGGTATTGTTACCTTGGCTGTTTTTGCAAAAATTCTTGCGACTTCTTTGACTCTTGGCTGGGGAGGATCCGGTGGAATATTTGCTCCCTGCCTTGTTATAGGTAGCCTGGCGGGTCTGACTTATCACCGAGGGCTTCTTTTACTTTGGCCTTCAGTTCCATGGGTAAATGAGGGTTGCTTTGCTTTATTAGGCATGGCGGGACTTATCAGCGGAATGCTTCATGCTCCGCTAACAGGAATTTTTCTTATTATCGAAATCACAGGAGGTTATGAAGTTATTCTTCCTCTTATTATAGTCTCAGTTATTTCTACTACACTTTGCCATTATATTGAGCCTGTTTCTTTTTACCTGAAAGAGCTGGTTGAAAAAGGTCAGCTTTTAAGACCGGGCACAGATGCGAGAGTTCTATCTGATCTGAGCGTTCAGGAGCTGCTTGAGAAAGATTGTATAATTGTTAAACAGAATATGCTGCTCAGGGATTTTATTAATATTATAAAAAAATCTCACAGGAATTATTTTCCTGTTGAGGATGAAAAAACAGGCCGTTTTCTGGGAATGATTCATCTGGATGATATAAGGTCATATCTCTTTAACCCGCTAATGTACGATGCAGTGGTTTTGGGCCAGATAATGGATACTGATGTTAAAGTTGTATATCTTGACGATGATTTGTCTGAAGTGCTACGTAAAATGGATGTGAATCGGCTTTTTTCCATGCCGGTAATTGCAAACAGAAAATTTTTAGGTATGATTTCAAAGGCTACGCTATTGGATAAATATCGCAATGAATTGATGGTTCAGACAGACCTGTAAATTTTATTTAAGGAGATGTGATGAATGCCCAACTATTTCATATTTTTAGGAATACTCCTCTTGGAAGAGAGACTTTGCTGCAATCTATATACTTTTGCAAGAAAGTCGGAGCCTCACTGATTATTTACATACCCGAGTTCACAAAGTTTTTGATGTATTTTGAAAATGATGTTGTCCAGATTGATCTTGATAACTCTTATCTGACTTCGCCGGAAACCGCTTTAAAACATGCAAAGGAACTGCTTGACCAGGGTAAAATTAAGGCAAGATTTCTGGAACCAAAAAATTTTACAGCATCAACACTTCCGGATATATCGACAAATTTTGATTTTATGTGTTGTCCTCGAAGTATAAGCGATTTATCTTCAAAGATTGGTCTTGGCTACATAGGGCCGAGGGTTAGACGTATTGTAAATTCCGCAAGGTTTCCGGTTCTTATAACAAGCCCTGTTTTTAAAAAATGGCGAAGTATTGCAGTATTCTTTGGTGGTTCGGCAAATGCAGTTAATGCTCTGAAGCTCGGATTTCGTATAAGCAGAGCATCTGAAATGCCGCTGAGTGTTTATACCCATATGGAAAATGCCTCAAGGGAATCGTATGAAGAGATAATCAAAAATGAAAATCTTGAGGAAGAAATGGATCATTATGTGACTGAGTGGCATATGTTTGAAAGAGGAAAGTTTGAAGAAAACATTTATGATGTGCCGCATGATGCCCTTGTGGTTTTAGGGGCATACGGTCACGGCTTAATAAGAAACATTTTTTTTGGGAGCAAAATGGAGAAGATACAATCTATAATTACCAACAATCTTTTGATTGCAGGTCCGAACTATGGGCTCGGTCAAAAATAACTTGGTAGAATTTGCGCCCGAATTTGCCGTAGATTTAATTGATCTTATTGAGCAAAACCGCAGGAATAGCGAGCTATTTCGAGGCCAATTTTACTAAAATCAGGTGCGATTGAAGATCGGTTAAAGATATGGTGAAGTCGGGATGCAAAAATGCCAAGTTGTTTTTTACCGAGCCCATAGCATTAACGAGATGATATTTGTAACAGTTTACGGTTGTCGGTTCACAGTTCACGGTTGATCAAAACATAAAAACAAGAGGCTCAGTTGTAAGAACTCAAGAAAAAAACCGTGAACCGTTACTTATATTTTAACATGTTCAAGATGAATATCTCTTTTAAACATGCTTGTTGCTGTTTTTTCAAACTGTTCGGTTACGTCTGATACAAAAAAACCGCATCTGCCTTTTTTACCAAGCAGAGCGTCAACTTCCTGATGCTTTTCCAAAAATGCCCTTACATTGCTCGCAACAGCAATAGAAGAGTCAATGACGTTTACCTTTTTACCTATTTTTTTTTGAATGATATTTTTTAATAAAGGATAATGAGTACAGCCAAGAATAAGCGTGTCTATCTGTCTGACTTTCAATGGATGCAGATATTTTTTAACAATCATTTTTGTTTCAGGTTTTTCAAGCCAGCCTTCTTCAACCAGGGGAACAAGGAGTGGGCAGGCTTTTGAGTAAACCCTTGCATGCGGATTCATTTCCTTTATTTTTTTTTTATATATACCGCTTTTGATTGTTGCTCTGGTTCCAATGATTCCAATACATGGTTTATGAGAAGTATTGATTGAAAGTTCAACTGCCGGCGTAATAACTTCAAATATCGGAATATCGAAATTTTCAGCCGCACTTTCCGTGGCAACACTTGAAGCAGTATTGCATGCTATTACAATTATTTTTGCGCCCTTGCTTAAAAGAAACTCGGTGTTTTCAAGAGCGTATTTCTTAACTGTTTCAGAACTTTTGGTTCCGTATGGTGTGCGGGCAGTATCTCCGAAGTATATGATATCATAACCAAAGAGATTCTCCATTATTGCTTTTACAACCGTTAACCCGCCTATCCCTGAGTCAAATATTCCTATCATATCAATTAAATAAGTGTATTATTTGTAATAGGTTAGCTTTTTGAAACAAGCTTATTACGTATGAGCTTCAGGTGTGATACATTCAAGACAGGAAACTGTTTGAGCGTATTAGATATCGTTAAGAAAGAATCCAGTATAACATGCCGTTTTTTGTCCGGCTGTTTGCTTAATTATCATAATTTCTTTATAGTTATGGCCGATTCTTTCTTTACAATATCTTATACGTGAGTTTTTCATGGTTTGAATGTATTATACCTGAAGCGGAAGCGCTAAGGTGTTACGAAGAATTATGTTCGCGAACTGACCTGATACATTCCTGCACTATATTATCAGGCACATCTGTTTTAATGCCCCGGCATGAATTAGCCATGATACGCCAGTTAGTTATATCTGTCAGCACGCTTTCTATAAACGGCCATGCCTTGCACATGCGTGGTTTAACCGGATGTATGGTGCAAAGATTATCCCAGAAGATACAGTAACCGTCAGCGCCCTGTGCAAGCACCAGCTTACTCCCTGATTTAAGGCAGTAGTCTGAAACAAATTTCTTTGGATCTGTATTTATATAAGCTGCAATTTTTTCAATATCATTTGCTGTCACATAGGTTCCTCCGAACCCTTTGCAGCAGTCACCGCATTTTTTGCAAATAAATATATCTGAAGGTTTTATTATATTAAATGGCATGTCGTGTTTCCATAGCTCTTTTTATGGTAATCTGGTCAATGTATTTCAAATCACCACCTATCGGTATTCCTGAAGCAATACGAGTTGTTTTAACCGGATAGTTTTCTAAACGCTGAGCAATATACAAGGCAGTGGCTTCGCCTTCAACCGTGGTGCTTGTCGCAAGAACAATCTCTTTTACATTATTATCTTTTATTCTTGATAGAAGCTCCTTGAGCCTTATATCGTCAGGCCCGATGCCGTCCATCGGAGACATAGCGCCCTGAAGAATGTGATAAACTCCTTTAAAAGCCCCTGACTTTTCGATAGCCACCATATCGGCGGGCTGTTCCACCACACACAATAATGAGCTGTTTCTTGTCCTGTCGCCGCAGATATTGCAAATATCGCTATCGCTCAGGCCAAAACAGATGGAACATGATCCTATTTTTTTTCTGGTTTCCAGGATACTCAGGGAAAGCTGTTCAACCTCTTTTAGCGGAGAACGAATTATATGCATAGTGAGGCGTTCGGCAGTCTTTTCTCCTATCCCCGGAAGCCGGGAGATATTTTTAACCAGGTTCATGATTGATAATGGATAGTGACTCATAATAATTAGATGTCCGGTAGGGGCGATCCTTGTGATCGCCCTGATTAGGGCGATATTGAATTACATTCCAGGTATTTGAAGACCGCCGGTAAGTTTGCTCATCTCTCCAGAAACCATTTCCTGTGATTTTGCAAGAGCGTCATTTACTGCTGCAAGTATCAGATCCTGAAGCATTTCAACATCATCAGGATCAACGACTTCCTTTTCTATCTGGATTGATAATATCTGCTGCTTGCCATTTGCTACCGCCTTAATCATACCGCCGCCGGCAGTTGCTTCAACGGTTTTATCCGCCAGCTCTTCCTGCATTCTAAGCATCTTGGCCTGAAGCTTTTGAGCCTGTTTCATCATGTTTCCCATGCTTTTCATGAGTAAATACCTCCTATATAATTTTTACATCAACGACTTTTCCGTTAAAAATTTCGATTGCATCCGTTACCAGAGGGTGTCTCAATGCTTTTTGCTTCAAATTGTTGTTTTGATTTTCCCCCTGTTGTTTTTTTTCACTATTTTGTTTGTTTTTGGCTTTTATGGTCAGATTCATCTTTTCTTTAAAAAATTTACTGCATATTTCTTTTATGATAGCAACATTTTTATCACGCTTTATCATATTTATATTATAACCATTACCATGCACCTCAATTTCAATATTTTGTTTGGTAAGTTTTTTCAAGGAACACTTTGCCAAATTTGCAGCAAGAGCAGGATGGTTTTTTGAAAAAATATCAAGGAGTTTATTCCATGTAATTTCAAGATTATCATTAGAATCATAAGAAGAGGAGCTGCATGATTCTTTAAGCTCCGTTGAATCAGTCGGCTCTTCTGAAATTCCTTCTGAAATTCCTTGTGGGATCTTACTATAATATTTTAAAGCGTCCTTATTTTCAGCAACTTCATAATTAGCGGGAATTGCCGGAAGGTTTTTTTTTAAATCATCAAGTTTTTCTATAAGCAAATCAATAGGTAATACAGGCTTTATCTGAGATAGCCTGATAAATGCTATCTCAAGTGCCAACTTTGGTTGAGCCGAAAGCCTTATCGAAGCCTCCTCTTTGAAGAGAAGATCAAAGATCTGGTTCAAATAAGATTCGGAAATGTCCTGAACCTGATCTTGCATTAAATCTATTTCATGTGAAGGGAGATTTATCAGTTTGCTGATATTTTTGCCCATCTTTACAACAAGCAGATTTCTGAAATGTTCAATAATTTCCGCATAAAATTTTTTCATTTCATATCCGCGGGCATAAATTTCATCCACTACATTAAGAGCTTCCGGAATATCTTTTTGTAAAATTGCATTTGAAATATCAAAAATTATTTTTTTGTCGGCAACTCCAAGAATGTCTAAAATGTTTTTGTAGCTGATAGTTCCTTCTGAACAGGCCATTATCTGGTCAAGAAGGCTTAACGCATCTCTAATACTACCCCCGGCTTCGCGGGCAATCAACATCAGGCTTTCTTCTGTTATGTCAATATGTTCTTTAGAGCATATATCCTTCATATGATTTGAAATTGACTCGATATCAATTAGTTTGAAGTCGTAACGCTGGCACCTGGAAAGTATAGTTATGGGTATCTTATGAGGCTCGGTAGTTGCAAAAATAAACATTACATGTGATGGGGGTTCTTCTAAAGTTTTTAAAAGAGCGTTAAATGCAGAGATGCTCAGCATGTGGACTTCATCTATAATGTATATTTTGTTAGGGCTGTGAGCCGGCATATAGTTTACGTTTTCACGCAGACTTCTAATTTGTTCAACGCCGTTGTTCGATGCACCGTCAATTTCAAACACGTCAACCGCATTTCCTGAAGTAATTTCACGGCATGATCCGCATGTATTACAAGGGATCGGGGTGGGGCCATCTTTGCAATTCATAGCCTTTGCCAATATTCGTGCTACAGTGGTTTTGCCGGTCCCTCTTGGTCCGGTAAAAAGAATTGCATGGGCGACCCGACGCGATTTGATAGCGTTAGTTAAAGTTTGGGTGACGTGGTTTTGTTTTATAACCTCGTCAAAGGTTTGGGGTCGATACTTGCGAGCAAGAACAAGGTAGGACATATATTTTCCTGATTAATTAAGGGACTTGGAAATAAAGAATATACCAAGATTGCGCAGGATTTTTGTTCATCTTCAAGGCGCGGCTGAAGGCGCATAGCAAGGCTATGTAACGAAAGCCGCAACGCCGAAGATGGGCAAAAAGACAAGCAAGATGGTATATTGTTTATTTCCAATTCCCTAATGGCGGAGAGAGAGGGATTCGAACCCTCGGTGCCGCTTTTGACAGCACACACGATTTCCAGTCGTGCTCCTTCAACCAGCTCGGACATCTCTCCGTAAGATGAGTTTGCAAGTTTTTGTGTAAATTTACCAAAGGCACATCAAATTTGTGGCGGAGAGGGTGGGATTCGAACCCACGATCCCGTTATTAACAGGATACCGCTTTTCGAGAGCGGGGCCTTCAGCCGCTCGGCCACCTCTCCAATGCCCAAAAATTGAGACCTTTGCAAAATACCCCCTTTTGCCCAATTTCGGCATCAGCCTCAAATTTTAAGCCTCGAAATACTCAATGTATTCCTGCATTTAAAATTTTCGCCTTTCTTGAACTTGAACAAAATTGAACATTTTTCAAAGGTCTCAAAGTATAATTGGAGCAGGTAGGAGTCAATATAATTTTTGATTTGAACTGTCAATATGCCTTGAATTATTTATTTTTAAAAACTTATGAAATTGATTCATGTTTTACTTGAAATAGCTTATTCTTTTTAGTATTCACCTCATTTTATTTAACCTTTTACACCTAAGGAATTAATAAAATGGCTGAAGTCCTCCCTTTCAGAGGAATTTTATATAACACGCAAAAAATTCGCGACTTGTCTGATGTAGTAACTCCGCCTTATGATGTTATTTCAAAGCCGGAGCAGCATGATTTCTATGAACGACATCCACAGAACATTATAAGGCTGATATTAGGCAAGACGACTGAGAACGATACGGTCAATAATAATTATTATACCAGAGCATCTGACTTTTTAAAAAACTGGTTTTCAGAAAATATACTGGAACAGGATACAACGCCGGCATTTTATTTAACATCCATGGATTTTTCTTTAGAAAATAAAATTTTCACGCGTTATGGAATTATTGCTTTAGTTGCTCTGGAGCCGTTTAAAAATGGTGTCATTGTTCCACATGAGAGTACATTTTCCAATGTTAAAACGGAAAGATTTGGACTTATGAAGTCATGCCATGCAAATTTCAGCCCTATTTTTTCCCTTTATTCAGATAGTAAAAACATAATAATTGATAAATTAAAGGGGCCGGCATTAAAGCAGACACCAGTAATAGAGTTTGCTGATTATGATGGCCACAGGCACAGGATGTGGCGCATAACCGATTTAGATTCCTGCAGATATGTTTCCAATGCAATGCAGGAGAAAAGACTTTTTATTGCTGATGGGCACCATCGTTATGAAACCGCCCTTGACTATAGAGACTGGATATCGAGCAGTAATCCGGATTTTAATAAAGATCATCCAGCTAATTATGTAATGATGTATCTTAACAGCATGGAAGATACCGGATTGGTAATACTGCCTGCTCACCGCATGGTTAAAGGATTGAAAAGTTCAATAATAACCTCTTTTATTAACAATGCAGAGGATTATTTTGATATTTTGACAATTCCTTTTATGGACAGTGATTTCGAAAGAGCACGGGCTGAATTTATATCAATTCTTAAATCAAATGCTTCAAAAAACATTATCGGGGTCTTGATGAAAGGCTCTATGGAATTTTATCTGCTGACGCTTAAATCAGGTGTAATGGAGCGGATGTTTTCCAATGAACTTCCAGAAGCATTAAGAAATCTTGATGTTACCGTTCTAACCCATCTGATTTTTATAGAAATATTTGGTTTTGATAATTCAAACTTAGATGACGAGAGTATTATAACTTATTCCAGCAGTGAAAAACAGGCCATAGAAGCGGCTGTTTCCGGTAAATGCGATATTTCCTTTATTCTTAATCCAACAAAGATTGAGCAAGTACGCGATATTGCAAATAAAGGCCTTATAATGCCAAGGAAATCAACATATTTTTATCCAAAGGTAATCACGGGTCTTGTGATGAACAAACTATAGACTTTCAGATAATTTCACTGTGTTATCAGTCGTCGACGTATAACTAATACGCCTTCCTCCTATTGGCCTTGTGAAATTAATTATCTGAAAGTCTATGAATTCCTTGACGGCAGAAACATTTGCTTTACTTCGTTGGTGTATGAACCGTCTTCATGGTAGATTATCAGAGGAGAAGCCATGGTTACGCCCGGTCGACCCCCTTTAATCCCTTCGACAAGAATCAGTTTTGCTTCAGAATTTCTGTTGGAATGAATGGAGCGAAGGAATTTCGGTTCAATATTAAAAGAGCGCATTTGTGTAAGAATATCAGTTAGGCGATTTGAGGAATAAACCATCACAATTCTTCCCGAAGTACGCAGCACCCTGCGAGCGGTTTCAATAACGTCGAAAAGTGTAGCTTTGATTTCATGCCTGGCAACAGCCCTTTGTTGATCAGGGTTCATTCTTCCGGATAAAACCTTCCGGTATGGAGGATTGCTGACGACCATATCAACCGGCCCTGAAGTCATATCATAATGCAGCTCTTTCATATCTTGGCAAATAATAGTAATCTGATTTTCCATGTTATTCGATTTAACATTTATATTTGCAATATCAGCGAGTTCTTTCTGTATCTCAATTCCATAAACTGTGAGTTTCGGATTACGATACGCCATTATCAGGGGGATAATGCCGCAGCCCGTTCCCAGATCAAGAATCCTGCCGCCCGGACACTTGCCGGCATGACAGGCCAATAAAACAGCATCTATGGAAAAACGGTAACCGGACCGGTTTTGCTTAACCTTTATTTTGCCATTGAAAAAAGTATCAGTTGAAAAATCTTTCATAAACTAAGGCACTATATAGTTCCGATTTTAAATTTTATTTCTTCGACCAGTTCTTTCCCTGCTGAAATGTTTATCTTTCTTAATATATCGTTTTTAAAAAACTGGAGCTGTTGTATCCAGCTCGAACTTGTAACATTTACAATAAGAATTCTTCCTTTTAATGCAAAAGGTTGAGCGTTTTCCGCAACAGACTTTCCTACAGTACTATTCCATATGCTACAGGCATTTTTCAGGTCATCACCTGTCTCGTGGCGATAGGTTTTTAAGATTTTATTTATAATACTGCTTATGTGCTCAAATTCTTTAGGATTATTTTTATTTGATTTCATAATCCTGATAAATATTTTTAAATTAGATTAAGTGTCAAGAAAAACTCTTCAATAATCCAAAAGCCTTGATTTTCACATAACTTTTTGCTTTTTGCTTGACTTGAAATATTAGGCAATTTATATACTACAAAATTCAAGGCTCAAAAAAATTTGTTGATAAAGAGTATTATTTTATTTATTTTTAATAAATTAAATTTACAGGAAAGAAACTATGAGTTGGGATTGGGAAAAACTAAAACAGCAGCAACAGAAGACGGGTGGAGGCGGAAGCGGTGTTCCTCCGCAGGTTGATGAGATTCTTAAAAACATCAAGCAGTTCAAGTTCCCGGGCGGACCGATTTTAATTATTATTTTGATAGCTCTATTTTTCGGTTCATCTACATTTTTTACGGTTGGAGTTGATGAGGTCGGAGTTATTCAGCGATTTGGTAAATATATTCGTGTTAGCCAGCCCGGTCTTAATTTCAAGTTGCCGGCAGGCATTGAGAAAGTAACAAAGGTTAAGGTGAAACGTGTTTACAAAGAAGAATTTGGCTTCCGATCCGCAAGTGGTGAAGCTAGAAAACTTTTTGCATCCGGCGGCGCTGAAAATATGAATGTGTCTCTCATGCTTACCGGAGATCTTAATGTTGGCCTGGTGCCATGGATTGTTCAGTACAAGGTAAAAGATCCCTATAATTATTTATTTAAAGTTCAAGATCCCCGCAAGTTGCTTGTAGATATGTCCGAAGCCTCTATGCGGCTTGTCGTTGGAGATAGAAGCATTAATGAGGTTATAACAAAGCGGGAAGAAATAGCCGTTGAGGCTCGACAGCATTTGCAGGCGGAGATGGACAAGTCGGAAACCGGTATAGGTATTGTAACTATAGAGATGAAAAAAACAAATGTTCCCGAAGCAGTACAGCCCTCATTTAATGAAGTAAATCAGGCTGTACAGGAAAAAGAAAAATTGATCTATCAGGCAAAAGAGGATTATAACAAGGCAATTCCTCAGGCAAGAGGAGAGGCAGAGAGAACTATTAAAGCGGCTGAAGGCTATTCTCTTGATCGTATTAACCGCGCAAAAGGCGATGCTTCAAGGTTTGTTGCCCTTTATAATGAGTATGTTAAGGCAAAGGATATTACAAAAAGGCGGATGTACCTTGAGACTGTAACAGATCTTTTCCCCAAACTAGGTCATAAGTATATAATAGATGCTGATCAGAAAAATTTATTACCTTTACTTAATCTTGGAAAAAATGGTGTGGCGAAATGAAATCCAAAGGTTTTATTATAATAATTGCTGTAATCGCATGTCTCCTTGTTTTTGCTTCAGCTTATGTTGTGGATGAAACAGAACAGGTTGTTATTACTCAGTTTGGAAAAGTCATGGGCGAGACTAAGCACGCGCCGGGTCTTTATTTTAAAGTTCCTTTTATTCAGCAGGCAACCTACTTTCCCAAAAACCTGTTGCACTGGGATGGGGAACCAGGTCAGATACCAACTCTGGATAAAACATATATATGGGTTGACACATTTGCCAGGTGGAAAATCGTTGATCCGATTAAATATTTCCAGACAGTCGGCAATCTAATAAGCGCTCAGGGAAGGCTTGATGATATTATTGGTCCTGCGGTTAGAAATTTTATTAGTTCCTATAAACTTATAGAGACAGTAAGAACCACAAACAGGGAGCTTGATACTTTTGAAATAGGGCTGGAAGATGTTAAAAAAAGATCTGTATCTGTTATCAAAACAGGCAGGCAGCAGATTACAGAGGGAATACTGAAGCAGGCCAAGCCCAAACTTGAAAAATTTGGCATTGAGCTGGTTGATGTTAAGATAAAGCGCATTAATTACGTAGAGCAAGTAAGAAAAACCGTTTATTCCCGAATGATTGCAGAACGAAATCAGATAGCAGAAAAATTCCGTTCCGAAGGTCAGGGGGAGGCCCGTAAGATTCTGGGTGAAAAAGAAAGGGATTTAAAGCTGATTACCTCACAAGCATACAGAGTTGCCCAGGAAATAAAAGGTAAGGCTGATGCTGAGGCGACAAAATTATATGCCAAAGCATATGGGTTGGATCCGGAATTCTATTCATTTGTCAAAACGCTTGATGTTTACGGCCAGGCGCTTGATAAAAACAGTTCTATTGTTCTTTCAACAGACTCAGAGTTCTTTAAATATCTAAAAGGGTATAAGTGACAGGCCAACTGGCAAATAATGAAAAATAAAAAGCACCGACTCCTTAAAGCTCGGTGCTTTTTCTAATTCCTGGAAGAGAATACATATACCATTATTTGCCTTTCCTTCTCTGATGGCGTGTGCGTGCCAGAAGCTTTCTGTGTTTATGTCTTCTCATTTTTTTTCTTCGTTTTTTAACTACACTACCCAACAAATCACCCCCCGTTTCTTATCTAATTTTTTACGATAAAAGGTTTATTACCATTTTTTGTATTTATTTGTCCACAATTTTATTAAAGAACTTTTCAATTAGATAAAATGAAAAAACTGCAAGCTTTCAACATGGATCAGATAAAAATTGTAAACGAGTCTGTTGCAATAGCCGAGGAACTAGTCAGCAACCATTACAAGATGTCTGCCAGTCAGTGGCTTCACAGGAGGTATGATGTCAAGACTCTTATTGATCTTGATCCTGACGAAATAGTTCACTGTCCTTATGCGCAAATCATTCGTTACAAGGGGCAGCGAAAAAATACTTCCCTTGAATCTTCGACTTATGATTTTTATAAAATATGTCTTCAAGATCATTCTATCCTTGCAACGCTTGAGCAATTATCCGAGATAAAACTTTTTCCATTCACCTTATATATTATTATTCATGAATTAATTCATATAGTAAGATTCAGCAAATTTCTCCAAAGCTTTGATGCTTCACCTGAAGAAAAGCTGACAGAAGAGGCCCGTGTTCATGAAAAAACATATGAGATTCTTAAGACAATTAGATTTTCGGGTCTTACAGATGTGTTAAAATTTTATAATAAATGGCGCATGTCTTTTGATGGTTTGCAAAATTCCTGAAAGTAAAGAAAAAAGCAGGAGGTTACTTCTTGACAACCCCCAAAAAGCGCTTAATATTTAAAACTGAATTTGATTTTATTATAAATGACTTTCAATTTCCTTATTGTAGTCAAGATTAAATAATTTGATGCAGGAGTTTTTTAAGATGCCTATTTACGAATATGAATGTATGAAATGTGGTGAGATTAAAGAAGTAATTCAGAAATTTTCTGACAAACCTCTAACTAAATGCAGGCATTGTTCGGGAAAGCTTCAAAAACTCGTTTCACAGAGTACTTTTCATCTTAAAGGGACAGGTTGGTATGTAACTGACTACGCAAACAAATCCAAAAAATCTTGCACTTCTCAAAAAAAGAAGGAGAAAAAATCAGTTGCAACTACTGATAATTCAAACAAAACTACCGATAAAACTTCATAATAGAAAGCCCCTGCCTTTTTTTTAGATATTATCTGACAAATTCGGGCACTCTGATAAATATATTATTAATAATTTAAGTGAGTTTTGATTTTTTGGAGATTAATTGTTGTTATCCCAAATATTAAGTGAAGCCGCATTGTTAATTTGTTGAAACATTTTGAGTTATTCATGATTGTTACAGAAATAATTTAGTCATAAATAAAAGGAGAATTTACAAAATGAAACTTAGACCATTACAAGACCGAATTTTAGTAAAGCGTGTAGAAGAAGAAACCACGACAAAGGGAGGAATTATTATTCCCGATACAGCTAAGGAAAAACCTGCAGAGGGCGAGGTTGTAGCTGTTGGTATCGGCAGGATAGGCGAAGACGGCAAAAGGATTGCTTTAGAGATAAAAAAGGGCGATAAGATTTTATTCAGCAAATATGGTGGAACCGAAGTTAAGATTGAAGGCGAAGAATATCTGATCATGCGTGAAGACGATGTTCTTGGTATAATCGAATAATTAAAGCATAAAAAGTATAAATGGAGGATAGATAACATGCCTAAAATAATAAAATATAACATGAAAGCCCGTGAAGCTATGCTGAAGGGTGTTACAACTCTTTCTGATGCGGTTGTCGTTACCCTTGGCCCAAAAGGAAGAAATGTTGTTATTGATAAATCCTGGGGGTCTCCCACAGTTACAAAGGACGGAGTAACAGTAGCCAAAGAGATTGAACTTGAAGATAAGTTTGAAAATATGGGTGCCCAGATGGTAAAAGAAGTTGCCAGCAAGACAAGCGATATGGCTGGCGATGGGACAACGACCGCTACGGTTCTTGCCAGAGCGATTTATGAAGAAGGGCAGAAACTTGTCGCAGCCGGAAACAATCCTATGGCTATAAAACGAGGTATTAACAAGGCTGTTGAGGTTGTTGTCAAAGAACTTCATAGGATTAGCAATCCGACCAAAGAGCAGCGTGAAATAGCACAGGTAGGCACAATATCTGCCAACAATGACGAAACCATAGGCAATATCATTGCCGAGGCCATGAACAAGGTTGGTAAAGAAGGCGTAATTACCGTTGAAGAAGCTAAGACCATGGAAACAACACTTGAAGTTGTTGAAGGTATGCAGTTTGATCGCGGATATCTTTCTCCATATTTTGTGACCGATCCTGAGAAGATGGTTGTCTCACTTGAAGAGCCTTATATACTCCTTAATGAGAAAAAAATCAGCAATATGAAAGATCTGCTTCCGATTCTTGAGCAGATAGCCAAAATGGGCAAACCGCTTATGATTATTGCTGAAGATATTGAAGGTGAAGCCCTTGCAACTCTTGTTGTTAACAAGCTGAGAGGTACACTCCAGGTGGCTGCGGTTAAAGCCCCAGGTTTTGGCGATAGAAGAAAAGCCATGCTTGAGGATATAGCAATTCTGACAGGCGGTCAGGTTGTTTCTGAGGACATAGGGGTTAAACTGGAAAATATTACTCTGGCAGATCTTGGTAAAGCAAAACGCATGAACATTGACAAGGATAATACTACTATTGTTGACGGCGCGGGCGCTCGCAGTGCGCTGGAAGGCCGTGTAAGACAGATTCGTGCTCAAATCGATGAGACAACTTCAGATTACGATCGTGAAAAACTCCAGGAGCGTCTCGCAAAACTTATTGGTGGAGTTGCCGTCATTAATGTTGGTGCTGCAACCGAGACCGAGATGAAGGAAAAGAAGGCTCGCGTTGAAGATGCATTGAACGCTACCCGTGCTGCTGTTGAAGAAGGTATTGTGCCTGGGGGCGGCGTTGCGCTGGTTCGATGTTTGTCTGTTCTTGATAAGATGAAAATTAAAGCCGACCAGAAGCTTGGTGTAAAGGTTGTTATGCGTGCTATTGAAGAACCACTTCGTCAGATTGTCAACAATGCAGGCCTTGAAGGTTCTGTTGTGATTGATAAAGTAAAGAGAGGCAAAGATGCTTATGGCTTCAATGCAGATACAGACAAATATGAAGATTTGATAGAAGCCGGCGTTATAGATCCTACCAAGGTGGTTCGTTTTGCCCTGCAAAATGCTGGTAGCGTTGCTTCTTTAATGCTTACAACGGAAGCTATGATCGCTGATAAACCGGAAGAAAGTGCCGGTGCTCCCGCTATGCCTGGCGGAATGGGCGGCGGCGGAATGGGTGGAATGGGCGGAATGGGTGGAATGGGCGGAATGATGTAATACGCTCTTAATGCACTCATCTCATTTGATATATTATATAAAAAAGCCCTTATGCTTTTCTTGGCATAAGGGCTTTTTTGTTTTTGCTTACTATTGAATATCTTGACAAATTACAGATAAACAAGGTATTAATTGTTTTATAATATTTTTGGAGCAGAGACGTTCGCAATGTTGAGAAAAGCATTTTAATAATTCAGTGCGATTCCGTGAAAATCCGTGGTGAATTATTACCAAAATTGGAGCATTTCATGAGTTGTTGTATAAAATTCCGGTTAGTTATGTATTTGTGCGTGTTTGCTGCAATTGGTTTTTTTCCGGTTAGCTCTTGTGCTGAGGAAAGCGAAACTTTAGTCGAACACGAGGCAGGTGTTTACTACACCATCCAGAAAGGAGATACGCTCTGGGATCTTTCACGCCGGTTTCTTGATTCACCATGGCAATGGCCTGATATGTGGAGTGAAAACAGCCAGATTGCCAACCCGCACCGTGTTTATCCGGGTGATCGCATACGTTTGTTCCAGCGTAAGGATGTAGCAAGATGGGTTGACACAGACCTGGATAAAGAGGTCGTAGAAGAAAAGGACCCCCTATATTATTTTTATTCTTCAATAGATAAAATCGGGTTTATTAAGAAGGAACCGGCTACTCCCCTGGGGACTATCTTCGAAGTCAAAGATGATAAAGAAATGATCAGCAAAGGTGACCTGGTATATATACGGCCAAATGAAGACACATCTTTTATTCCAGGCAATAAGTTTACAGTATATAGAGCTTTGAAACCATTAAGGGACAGAAGGACAAATTCTTATATTGGGGTACAGCATTATCTGACCGGCATTGTTGAAATTACGAAAATTGAGCCGGAATTTGCCGTGGCCAGAGTTGTTCAGTCCTTCAGGTCTATTGAAGTCAATGATCTGTTAATACCCTATGTAAAAAGGTCGCCCAAAATTATACTTACTGAAAGCAAAAAAGAACTTGCAGGTAAGATAATTGAAGCAGAGGAGCATACAAGTATCATAGGAGATAACACAGTTGCATTTATAGACAAAGGAAACAAAGACGGTGTAAAGCCAGGACATAGGTACAGCATATTTTACAGGGAAAAGAAGCGCCTTGATCCGAAAACAAAGGGAGATGTTTACTTAACTCCGGTTGATTTCGGCACACTGCTTGTTCTTCATGCCGAAGAAACAACATCAACGGTTCTTATTACAAGCGCTGAAAAAAGTATTTATCCTGGTGCGGATATTCATTTGCCATTGCGATAATGCAAAACAGTTAGTTGTTTTATAAAAAGAACTAAAAAAGCGAAAAGCGCCTGAAAAAGATAACCGGAAAAGAGTTGCTTGACTTTGATTTCTTGTGGAATTATAAATATTAAAAGTGTCGGAAGTATAAAAATCGCTCAATTTAGTTATAGATACTCGCTATTCAGGAAAGAATAATGAAAAAGTCATTGATATATATAATTTCAATAATTTTTTTTATTGTGCTTTGCAGCCAGGTTAATGCAGAAGTGGCAGGTAACTGCGCAAATTGCCACACAATGCACAACAGCCAGGACGGGTCGGACATGGCGACTTATGGCGGCACTTCGGAAGAAAATCCATGCATGACACGCGGTGACTGCATTGGTTGCCATGCTTACAATACAAGCGGAACCAATAATAATGTGGTAAACATTGACGGTACCCTGATTCCCCAGGTTTGGCACAATGGAACCGACGACCTTGCCTCAGGAAGAGACCTTGCCGCAGGTAATTTTAAATACTTTGCCACAGGTACTGACGATAACAAAGGTCACAACGTATTTGCTATTGACCAGGAAGATAATGCCTCCATGTTCCCTCCGCCTGGATACAAAACAGATCCAGGTATTACAGCGACAAACTTTTCATGTGCAGGAAAGCATGGATGTCATGGAGACCGTACCATAAAAGGCGAAAGTACTTCCATGAAAGGCGCTCATCATGCTGATGATAGTACTATTGACGGCCTTTCGACTGGAACAAGTTATCGATTCTTAAAAGGTGTTCTTGGCCTTGAGAATCCTACCACTGCATGGCAAAATGTAAGTTCTACCGATCATAATGAATATAAAGGACTTACTTCACCTGACGATAGTGCTTCTGATATAAGCCCGGGCACAGGTGGCTCTATAAGCGGCTTTTGTGCGGAATGTCATGATTATTATCATGGTGATGATTTAGATGAGACAGGCGGAACTGCATCGACGTGGATAAGGCATCCAACTGATTTTTCTTTACCTTCGAGCGGAGAATATACAAGTTACAGTATTATTGCTCCCGTAGCCAGAGTAACCTTGCCCGGATTTCCGTCAAGCGCAGTTGACCCCGCCGGAACAACCGATGATATAGTTATGTGCCTTTCATGCCATGGGGCTCATGCTACAAAATTTTACAAGCTCATGCGGTGGGATTATAATGGGGATGAGGGTGGTGATCTCGCAGAGCAATTGTCCGGGTGTCTTGTTTGTCATAATACGTTGAATTAAACAAATAGACCGTTCCGTAAAATCCAGGGAGGCATAATGAATAACTTGAAGACAATATTTTTATGCTTGGCAATCCTTATGTTTTTGGTGGGCGGTGTCAGTTATGCAGGTACGACTTACCTTGATTCGGCACATGGTACCCAAAACGGCGCTATTACCGGCGTGAAGCGTCTCAGCGTATATACAGATGGCCACTGCGCACACTGCCACGAGCAGCATGCCAGCATCGCCGGAACAGAGCCCGATCCAAAAACCAGTGATGCCGCAGGGCCTGATAAATTTTGCCTTTTTGCGGATAATTTTTCGGGTAAAGTTACAAATCTTTATACTCAAAGTGATAACGCCTGCTTTTACTGCCACAGAACAGGCATGGCTTTTGTTAATTACAGCTATAGTAGTACCTTTGGGGGAAGTTCCGATGTCACTCCAGCAAGCATCATGGACGTGTTTAATATTATCAGTGGATCTTACCACAACCTGAATGATGTGCTTAATTTTGCTAAAGGGCAATGGCCTACATTTACTGCCGACTCCAACCCCTGCTCTGCCTGCCATAATGTCCACATTGCACAAAGAAGCTGCGGCAAACCGACTGGTTCGTATGACCCTACCAAATCCGCCATATCCCGGCCCAGCGACCACGGCAATCTGTGGGGAAATGATGATGGCACTGTTAATTTTAGCGAAAGAATGGATGCTTATACTTTCGGCTATCGTGCGCCCTTTTATGTTGGCGCAACTCCGACTGCGGACCCCACCCTACATGAGCCGGATGGTGAATCAAGATTAATTTCATCAAACGAAGTTAAAGGGATAAATTTACCCGATTACGTAACTTTCTGCACCGATTGTCATAATGCTACCAATTCGATTACCAGTCAGGCGCTGGGAACCTTGAAATTTATCAATTGGGCGACCGGGGATCAGCACGGGAAAACAAATGGTGCCGGCTCTGCTGATGGAGACCTAAATGCCCCCTACACTTCAGATGGCAAAAGCACCGGGACCCAAGTGGATGCTACTGATTTTGTCCTATCCTGTATGGACTGCCACGAACCCCATGGCTCATCTAACAAATATCTACTCCGAACCACTGTAAATGGCACAGCGGTTTCCATAACTACTACTGGTGTGTGGTATGATTTTTGTATAGCTTGCCATAGCGTTAATCTATCAACTACTAATCACGTAAGCTTAACCACAGCCAGCACCTGTAACGCCGCTGGCTGCCATAACCACGGGTCAAATTTTTGACCAAGCCCTTAATGCGATCTGAAGTTTCTTCCGGAATAAAATAATATATGATTAGTTTGTGGAATGACGAAGATGCAAAAACCTTCCTAAATGATCCATTGCAGCTAAGGGTTTATACATCCAGGCTGTTAGGCCAGGAGCCCGAGTTGGTTTTACATGGCGGAGGCAACACCTCGGTTAAGGTTAAGAAAGAGAATATCTTTGGGGATATCGAAGAAATTCTTTATGTAAAAGGAAGCGGAGTGGATTTAACAGATATACAGCCTGCTGGATTTACTCCTGTCAAACTTGAAGTTCTTAACAAAATGGCCTCGCTGGAGAAGCTTGATGATGCCGATCTGCTCAGACTTCAAAGAACTTCAATGATTGATCTCGACTCTCCCAATCCTTCCATAGAAGCAATTTTGCACGCCATCATACCTTTTAAATATGTTGATCATACTCATGCGGATTCGGTTGTTACGATTTCAAATAATGAAAGGGGAGAAAAGCTGATCCGGGAGATTTATAAAGAACGGGTTCTGATTGTGCCTTATGTAATGCCCGGTTTTATTTTAGCAAAAAAAGTTTATGAATTGACCCGAGATTTAGACTGGAGCAAAGTTGAAGGTATAATCCTGTTAAATCATGGAGTATTTACTTTTTCAGACGATGCTCGAACGAGTTATGAAAGAATGATTCATATTGCCTCGCTGGCAGATGATTATCTTAAAAAACAGGGTGTTTTTGACTCTGTTGCCAAAGCTGATCGGCTCGAAGATTTGTTGTCACTGGCACGTATTCGTCATCAGGTTTCTGCCGCAAAGGGGGATGCGATGATAGCCAGGATAGACCAAAGTCCTGAGGCCTGTGGTTTTGCAAATCTTTCTGATATTGATTCAATTTCCACACGCGGACCTATGACTATGGATCATGTGATCCGCACAAAGCCGATTCCTGTTATACTAAAAAACGATATTGAGAAAGATATAGCCGATTATTCTTCAAAATATAAAAAATATTTTGATCGGAATACCGATGGCCATATGGAATGCCTTGATACAGCGCCTCGATGGGGTATCTGGCCGAAATATGGCACAATATCATTTGGACGAAGTGTAAAAGAAGCAGAAATAGTGACAGATATAGCAGATCATACAATACGCGCAATTCAGCTTGGCGAGGCCATAGGAGGTTGGAGTCCATTACCGGGAAAAGACATTTTCCACATGGAATACTGGACATTGCAACAGGCTAAATTAAAGAAAAAAGAGAGTTATCTTGAATTGCAGGGCAAGATAGCGCTAATAACAGGCGCTGCCGGCGGGATTGGCAGAGCCTGTGCAGAAGCGTTATCTGAGCAAGGCGCAGTTATTGTTGGGCTTGATATTAATCCTGAGATTGCAGAGACATTCAATCAGCAGGATCGGGTAGGATTGACTTGCGATGTCACTGATGATAAGGCCGTGCAGGAAGCGGTTGAGTTTATTGTTCGGAGTTTTGGAGGTCTTGATATTCTGGTGACCAATGCAGGAATATTTCCTGTTAGCCGGAGTATTGAGGAAATGGATGCTGAAACCTGGAATCGAAGCATGGAAATAAATTTAACCAGCCATCAGAGATTGTTAAAAGCATGCATACCTTATCTTAAACAGGGCATTGATCCTGCGGTTATTTTTATAGCTTCCAAAAACGTTCCAGCTCCGGGGCCTGGCGCTTCCGCCTATTCGGTTGCCAAGGCCGGCCTGACTCAGCTCGCCCGTATAGCTGCAATGGAATTGGCCGTTTTTGGCATTCGTGTTAATATAGTTCATCCGGATGCTGTTTTTGACACAGGAATCTGGACTCAGGAAGTGCTGGAGGGTCGGGCCAAGCATTACGGGCTGACAGTTGCAGAATATAAGACTAAAAATCTCTTGAAAACAGAAGTGACATCAAAAGATGTTGGCGCTATGGTCTGTGCTATGGCCGGCAGAGCTTTTGCGAAGACAACAGGCGCTCAGGTTCCGATTGATGGGGGTAATGAAAGAGTTATTTAAATAGAGAGGAGATGTATATATGCCGGATGCAGATGAAATAAAAGAGGCGAAAAAGTTTCATACAGATGTTCCTTATAAAACAGAGGGTTTTTTCCTTAAAGGCTCAAATTCACTTGACTGGGGTATGAAAAACCGGCTTGCCCGGATTTTTAATCCAAAATCCGGCCGTACAGTAATGCTGGCTATTGACCACGGATATTTCCAGGGGCCGACCACAGGTCTGGAAAGAGTTGATATCAACATTCTTCCTCTTGCCCCTTATGCCGACACAATTATGCTTACCCGTGGGATTCTGAGAAGCATTGTGCCTCCTTCGTTTACAAAATCCATTGTTTTAAGGGTTTCAGGCGGAACCAGTATTTTGAAAGAACTATCCAATGAGGCAATTGCTGTTGGTATAGAGGAGTCGATACGTCTTAATGCCAGTGCAATGGCTGTCCAGGTATTCATAGGCGGTGAGTATGAAAAAGAGTCAATTATCAATATGACCCGTATGGTTGATATGGGGACGCGCTATGGGATTCCCACCCTGGCAGTTACTGCGGTTGGAAGGGATATGAACCGCGATGCCCGTTATTTCAGGCTTGCAACAAGAATTTGTGCCGAACTTGGCGCGCATTACATTAAAACATATTATATTGAAGATGGTTTTGAAACCGTCACATCTTCTTGCCCTGTCCCCATTGTAATGGCTGGTGGCAAGAAGCTTCCTGAGCTGGATGCCCTTACAATGGCTTACAGGGCGATTCAGGAAGGAGCGAGCGGCGTAGATATGGGAAGAAATATATTCCAGTCCGAATCACCAATCGCAATGATACAGGCTGTTGGGGCCGTAGTCCACGATAATGAGACGCCGGAAAAGGCTTTTGAACTCTATAATACATTAAAAAATCGTAACACTTAGGAACGGGGACGAATTAGAGATAATTATCAGCAATGCACTTGAAACCATCAGGCTTAGAAAAGAAGTTAAAGCTCTTCAGAATAAATATTTCAAGGAAAACCTTCCTTGCTTTATAGGAGAAAGCAACGCAATTCAGGATGTGGTGGAGTTTATAGAAACGGTGGCGAAAAGCCCGGACACCCCCATTCTTATTTTGGGAGAGACAGGTACGGGCAAAGAATTAATTGCCGGTGCCTTACATGCCAGAAGCCCCAACTTCAATGGCCCCTTGATTACCGTAAATTGTGCGGCCATTCCAAAAGAACTTATTGAAAGCGAGTTGTTTGGTTATGAAAAAGGAGCGTTTAGCGGAGCTAACATATCCGGCAAAAAGGGATTAATTGAAGAAGCAAAGCACGGCACCTTGTTTCTCGACGAAGTGGGTGACCTGAGCCTGGACGCCCAGGCAAAACTTCTCCGTTTTCTTGAATATGGCGAATTTTACAGAATAGGCAGCACAAAAAAACTTAAAATTAAAACAAGAGTAGTCTCCGCCACAAATAAAGACTTAAAAAAACTGATAGACAATGGCCTGCTCAGAAAAGACCTCTATTTCCGGCTGGGAGTTATCAAGGTTCAGATACCCTCACTGAAGGAACGCCGCACAGATATCATTCCTCTTGCCAAGCATTTCTTATACGAATTCAGCAAAAAATTCGACAAAACATTTACCAGTATTGATTCAGAAGCTGAAACAGCCTTGAAGGGATACAACTGGGCAGGCAATGTACGTGAGCTGAAAAATCTTGTTGAAAGAGGGGTGCTTACCGGAAAGGGGCCGGAGCTGACACCGCGGGATCTTGGAATAGATCGGGTTAATGCCGGAGAAATTAACAAGCCAGGCAGAAATATACCATGCTTTCCAGCGCTCGCACCTGCCGGCATTGATCTTTCATCTGTTCAAGAATCTTTAGAAAAATTCTATATCGAAGAAGCGCTCGAGATGACAGGAGACAACGAAACCAAAGCAGCAAAACTTCTGAACATAAATTATCACACCTTCCGTTACCGAAGAAGTCAAATTACCACCACCAGAGGTGGTGGCTTGTTTTAATTGTCCTGGAAGGTACCCTGTTTTTAGTGCCTAAAGTGAGCTAAAGTGCCTAAAATGCCTAAAGTTAAGGAATGCGCTTAGGGCGCTGCCAATTTTAAATCTATAAGTGATTAAAATTAGTCTGCATAATCTTGGCCAGGGTTAAAAAATTCATTCATCTTTTATAGGTTCGTTTATGCCGCCACCCAAACAGCGAAAAGGAGTTTGCAAAGCCCAGTAGCTTTGAGTTATCAATCAGCATGCCGAAGGCATACCACAACTTTAGGCACTTTAATATACTTTAGGCATTTTAGGCACTTAGGTCTAACTAATTCCTATAACGGTAGAACCTTCTTATGGTACCACTACCAGAGGTAGTGGTTTAGGCCGATTAATTAATAATTAAGAAAAAATGACAAAGGAGGAAAGCCCGATATGAAGAAATGGTATAGCATTGTATTGTTGTGTGTAGTTTTTCTGTTCAGCGGCATTGCAAGCAGCTCTGCCGAGATATCATCGGATGAATTGCTGCAGATTCTGAAAGAAAAGGGCATTATTACCGATAAAGACATTGAAAAAGCAACAACATCAAAAAAACCAGCGGAAAAAATTGTTCCGGAACAGGAAAAAGATAAATTTGTTGTAAAAACTGCCAGAGAACCAAAGAGTATTAACTTTATGGGGCGTGTACAGGCAAGGTACACATATATAGAGAATGGCGATCTTGATAATGTGACTTATCAAAAAGCATTCGACCGATCCGAGTTTGATGGATTTTGTATCCGCCGCGTTCGTTTGCGGTGGTTCGGAAACGTGACTGATCAGTGGAAATATCATGTGCAGATCAGCGCGGACGGCCAGGAAAATGCCGACAAATTAGATCCAGCCACACCTGATTATGAACTCAAGAAAGACAATATCAGTCTGATGCTGCAGGATGCTTATTTTACCTATGATCACAATCCTTATCTCAATGTTCTTGTCGGTCAATATAAGACACGTTTTTCTCCTTCTTATCTAACGAGAGGCCCCAACCTTCCTCTATGTGAGCGTTCCCTTGTAATTGACCAAGTAGGCCCTCCCACACGTGACATAGGAATCACTGTTGAATCGAAAAAAGGAAGTTACTCTTTTGACGGCAGAGAACACGGCAGGCTTATATATGAAAGACCTGTCTACTATGCGCTTGGTCTTTACAACGGCAACGGAAAGAATCACATGCGCAACGACAATGAGAATCTAATGGCAACCGCCATGTTGATTCTGAGGCCGGCGAAATATATCAATTTCGGCGTCAGCTATGGTTACAACCACATTGCGTATGATAGCACCACATCGGTTCTTGGAAAGGCCAAAAAAGTAGACGTTGATGGAACTAACTATTATATGTTTGATGTCGACGACGACGGCGTGGTTGGTAAACGCATGCATTACTGGAATTTCAATTCCGCCCTGGATATAGGGCCTGTGCACATTCAAGCCGAGTATATACAGCAACACGGTCATGGATTCAAACGCGCTTACGGCTATGGAATACAGGGACAGTATGACCTGACCGACAACTTTCAGCTTACCGCCCGGTATGATGAACTTGATCCAAATGTAGATGTTGATAACAGTTTTGACAGCCGCTGGTATACAGTTGGATATAACTGGTTTATTCACGGACAGGATATTAAATGGCAGCTCAACTATACGGTAAGAAAGGAAATGCATGGATATCATGAAAACAATGATATCTTAGTAACTCATTTCCAGGTACTTTTCTAAGCAAAAAACTGTAACCTAAATTGAGCGATTTTTTACTTGATCTGCGCCGATCTCTTGCGCATAAAGGCTTCGCAAAAAATCGCTCAACTTAGGTGTAACAAAAAACCCGGGTCGATTTGGCCCGGGTTTTTTTATTATCGTAAACTGATTTTTAAATGATGACTAAAAGTTGATCTGCCATTTTGCACCAAAATAGCTTTCATGGCCCTGATCTGCATTTGTATCACTTTCCTCATAATCATAATGACCGATTTCAGGAACAACAGTTACACCTTGTGCCAGAGTAATCGGTGCCTGCAGATAAGCCGCCCATGCCTCATCATTATGATTTTTGCCTACAGGATCATCTTCACCTGTAACATAGCCATATCCGGCCTCAACACCAATAACATCGTTTATCTTAACGCCTATAGATGCTACGCCGCCATAGCCATTATTATCTCTAATATCACCTGCTTCGTAATTAGGCTTGAAGTCTACTTCATGATTGGTGGTAAGTCCATACAAACCTACGTTCTGGCCTTCCCAGATCATAGCCTTCAAGGTTACCGGACCCACATTAACTACTCCGGCAACACCATAGATATAGCAGGTAACATCGTATTCCTTATCTGCAAAATCAACAACCTCAAATGTGCTCCAGCCGCCAAATGCCTTTACTGAAAAGGTGTCCATTGCCCAAGTATAGCTTGCCTCTACCTTTGGATAAGTGGTATCATAGTCACCAACATAAAGAATTGGATCAGGATTCCCTACCCCTGGCCTTACGAATGCCAGTTTAAAACCGTCAACTTTAACCTGAATCATGGGATTGAATGTAAAGAATCCACCAAATCCTCTCAAGCCATAGTCATTATCATAAACCTGATTTGTAACGAAATGAAGGGGTGTATATTCTTTTCCTATAGTCAATTCGCCAGGACCAAAATTCCAGGTTCCGTAGAGTCTTCGTAAACTTACATCAGAACTAGTATGACCATACTCAAAACGGCCGCCTATGTCACCATTCTGTACTGTTGCACCAATACGTGAAACAGTATTGAGATCCCATCTTGAATCTCTGTCGTCAAAATTGGGCTGATTTTCTTGTCGTGACATATTTTTATCCTGGTACTCACTGAAAGTCTGCAAGCGAACGCTTCCATAAAAATCCCAGTCTGTTGCACCGGCAGGGACTGCAAATACAATTGCAAGCATTATTGCTGATAAAATAACAAATAATTTCTTCATCTTCATCATCATCATCATAAATTTCTCCTTAAAACGCCAAATATAAATAACAACTATCTGTTTAATATCCTTAACCCAACTAAGTCCTCCTCATTCACCCCCTTTCCAAGCGAAATAAAGACAGAACTATAGACTTTCAGATAATTAATTTCACAAGGCCAGAAGGAGGAAGGCGTATTAGTTATACGTCGACGACTGATAACGCAGTGAAATTAATTATCTGAAAGTCTATATCATTATATAATACTTAATATCTTAATATACATAATTATTAACAAATAAGCTCTGCTTGTAAAATTTGATTTCTTACTAAATTGTAAGATAAATGTCAAGTTTTTTGTAATTTACAATAATTGTAAAAGGCTATATACTCTTGTTTTAGTTATCAATTTTCGCATATTGTAGAAATCGGCCCCTAATCGCTGATCCCTGATCCCCTGATCCACGCTCCTACACAATTCTTTTAAAGGATTTTTCAAGAGATTCTAAAGTCCGGCTTATCCAGGTGGGTCGTCCGTGAGGGCAATGTGACGGGTTTTCGCATTCATCGAGCTGCGCAAGCAGTGCCGTTATCTGTTTATCCAAAAGCCGCTGATTCGCTCTAATTGCTCCATGGCAGGCAATAAGCATCAGGCATTGATCAATTGTTTTCTCCAGACCTTGCGTTAAACCGGATTCCAGCATTTTCTCCGCAATTTCCAGAACAATCGGCTTAATCTCCCTGTCTGCAAGAATAGCAGGAACCGACTTAACCACAAAAGTCGTTCCGCCAAAGGGCTCAATTTCAAGTCCAAGTTTTTTCAGATCCGGAATAAGTTTCTCAAGCATGTGTGCTTCTCTATGTCCGATATCAATGGTTTCCGGCATCAAGAGTTTCTGGACTTCTATTTTTGAATTCACAGAAAGTTTTTTCAGATGCTCAAAAAGAACCCGCTCATGCGCTGCATGCTGATCAATAAGCACCAGCTCTTCATCAGACTCGCATAGTATATATGTATTATGAAACTGACCAACTACCCTTAAATCACTAAAACGCTTTTCCTCCCAGAGACTTTTTTGCGTAGCAGAAAAATCAGGAATATCTTTGATGGATTTGCTGTACCGGGCAACAGGCTCTGAAACAAAAAAAGGCTTTTGTCTGGAAAAATTTTCCGCACTCCATTTTGGCTGGTCAGCTATACGCAATGTTTCTGATACAGCTTCTATCAATGTTTTATTAACTTCCTTCTGCTGCGCTAATCGAACTTCGTGTTTTGTTGGGTGAACATTTACGTCCACCTGATCATATGGAACCTTTATAAAAAGTACTGCGACAGGAAACTGACCCTTGATCAATCTTCCGGCATATCCTTCAAAAAGTGCGTGCTGTATTCCTGTGTCTCGAACAACTCTGCCGTTTATATATATATAGATTCCCCTGGAAGTTTTTCGTGAAATCCGGCGAGATGAAATCCATCCTTCACCGGAAACAAACTTGTCTTCAAATTTGATTCTTAAAAGATCATTTCTCATATCATTTCCGACAACATCCAGGACCCTGTTAAACGGGTCAGACGATGAGTACCAGTTTTTAACTGTTTTTCCATTGTGATATAGTTTAAATTGAACATCAGGCCATCCCAATGCAATATTTGCAACGGTTTCTACAATATGCCCCATTTCTGTTTTTACTGTCTTTAAGAATTTTCGTCTGGCAGGAGTATTGAAGAAAAGATGCCTGGCAGTCATCATTGTGCCCATTGGAGCACCAATTTCCGTGACCCTTTTTATTGTTCCTCCCTCTACAAAGATTTCTGTGCCGGCTTCGGATATTTCATCTCTCGTGATAAGAGAAAACTTGGAAACAGAGGCAATGCTGGGAAGCGCTTCACCTCTAAAACCAAGTGTATTTATAGAAAATAAATCTCTGTCCTTATAGATTTTACTTGTTGCATATCGTTCCAGGGAAAGGAGTGCATCATCACGGTTCATTCCAATGCCATTGTCAGAAACCCGCATCAGAGACAAGCCGCCGTTTGCAATCTCGATTATAACTCTTGTGCTGCCTGCGTCCAGTGAATTTTCTACGAGTTCCTTGACAACAGAACAAGGCCGTTCCACGACTTCGCCGGCAGCTATCTTATTGGAAAGAATTTCAGGAAGTATTTTTATTTGGGACACGTTTAGCCAACATTTCTCATGAGCAAGGTTTATCGTGACTACTCACGTAGTCAGGCTGAAGCTGTTTAGGCTGAAGGGGTCAGAAGAGCACGATTGCCGTATTTTAGCGGAAACATCTGATTATTGCACCAAACATGGCTTCAAACTGCGCTTTTTCCTAACGGTCTTCAGCCTTCAGCCTTCAGCCTATCCACCTAAGTAGTTACGATTTATCAAGAACAAAGCGTCGTAAAAATTCTGCTTCCTTTGGAGAAAGGTCAAATTTGATGCAGGCTTCCTCTATAATTTTATTCAGGTCCTTTCCCGGCTCAAACTTCCTATGCTCAGAAACCCACTTAACCGCCTTTCTTATTTCTTCGCCTTCTGGTTGAACGCTCATGTTTTTTTATCCTTTTAATTTAACTACTCAGGTTGGTTAGGCTGAAGACTGAAGACTTTTAGGGAAAAGACTCCCAGAAGCCAATATTTTCTCAAAAAGGCTGGAAATTTTGTTTTAAACATAGAGAATAACGCTCAGGAATCATCTGTTTCCTTCAGTCGTCGACGTATAACTAATACGCCTTCCTCCTTCTGGCCTTGTGAAATTAATTATCTGAAAGTCTATAACTTAGGCTTTTTATTGTGAAAATCCGTTGCCTGCTCGAAATTATATGCCACCTTAATCATCTTTTCCTCATTAAAATGTTTTCCCATTATCTGCAGGCCTATTGGAAGGCCTTGTGTTGAAAATCCGCATGGAACCGACATTCCAGGTATGCCTGCAAGATTTGCCGAAAGAGTAAATATGTCGGATAGATACATCTTCAGGGGATCTTCTGTTTTTTCACCTGTTTTAAAGGCCGGCGTCGGTGCTACAGGAGATAACAACACATCACAGGATTTAAATGCTCTTTTAAAATCTTCTATAATCAATGTGCGTACCTGAGAAGCCTTCCTGTAATATGCATCGTAATAACCGGCTGAAAGGCAGTACGTTCCTATGATTATACGACGCTTGACCTCGGAACCGAACCCCATCGATCTTGTGCTTCTGTACATCTCTATAAGATCATTCTTGTCTTTATCCCTTAAACCATACTTTACACCATCATATCTGGCAAGATTTGAACTGGCCTCTGAAGGAGCAATAACATAATAGGCTGCAACCGCATATTCAGTATGTGGAAGAGAGACTTCCACGCATTCAGCGCCAAGTCCCTCAATGGTCTTTACTGCATTTTTCACTGCTTCTGAAACTTCGGCATCCAGGCCGGACAAAGCATTATATTCCTTTGGAATGCCGATTTTAAAGCCTTTTAATCCTTTTTCAAGAAATGTTGTATAATCAGGCACATCCATCGGCACTGATGTGGAGTCTCCAGCGTCATAACCGGAAATAGCTTTCAACAATACAGCGCAATCCGCAACATCCTTTGTCAAGGGGCCAATCTGGTCAAGCGAAGAAGCAAAGGCTACAAGGCCAAAACGGGAAACTCTTCCGTATGTCGGTTTCATGCCAACCACTCCGCAGTGAGAAGCGGGCTGCCTTATTGATCCACCTGTATCTGAACCCAGAGACCCTAAACACATATTAGCAGCAACTGCCGCTGCCGACCCTCCGCTTGAACCGCCGGGAATATATGATAAATCCCATGGATTATTTGTCAGTTTAATGCCCGAGTGCTCTGTAGATGAACCCATAGCAAATTCATCCATGTTTGCCTTTCCCACAATTACTGCACCCGCTTTTTTCAGCTTTTTTATTACAAATGCATCATAAGGGGGCACAAAATTTTCAAGAATTTTTGATGCACAGGTAGTACGAAGATTTTTTGTGCAAATAAGATCCTTTATAGCCAAAGGTATGCCTGTAAGGTGTGTAATATTGCCTTCTGCAATAGTTTTGTCGGCAAGTTCCGCCTGAGCCATTGCTGTTTCACCGGCAACAGTGATATATGCCCCCACGCGCGGTTCAACAGATTCAACTCGATTAAGAACGCTTTTTGTCAATTCTTGTGAAGATATTTCTCTGCTTTTTAATAGATTGTGGGCTTCATGTATAGTAAGTTTATAAAGATTCATTTTCTCATCTCGCTCCCTTTTACCCTATAACTTTTGGAACAACAAAATTTCCATCCTCTTTTTCAGGAGCATTTGCAAGAGCTTTATTTCTGTCAAGATGCTCTTTTACTTTGTCTTCACGAAAAGCATTGGTCAGAAAAATCGCATGTGAAGTCGGGGCCACACTTTTGGTCTCAACGCAATTGAGTATATCAACGTATTCCAGTATATTATCTATTTGTTCAGCAAACTTGCCGATGGACTCTTCATCCAGATCAAGCCGGGCAAGATTCGCAACATGAACAACTTCCTTTTTAGTAATTTTCATTAATCTCTCCCCAAACAAAAGTGAAAATTGAATAGTGAAAATTGAATATTTGTGGAATCGCTTCGCTCTGTTTCTTTTTTAAAAATTGACAGAATTCCTTCAATCTTCAATTTTCAATAGTCACTTTTCAATCCTGTGATCCCTGATCCCTATCTATTCACAAGGATTGGACCATATTTTTCATTTTTTAACTTACTAAGAGTGCTGTCAGCCTCAGCCTTATCTTTGAAATAACCTATCCTTACTCTGTGCCAGATCCCTTTCTCAGGAATATTGCTTGAAATCCTGTAAGCAGGGTATCCTTTTTTTTTCAGCCTTGCCACCATTTCATCAGCATTTTTTGAATCCTTTAAAGATGCAACCTGAATTGTAAGTTTTTTATCAGTTTCTGTTAAGTTATTTTGCTCGCCTTTATTTATTATTGTAGATTTGTCGGGAATTACCTTTTTCTTAACTTTTACAGTCTTGTTTTTAGTCAGATGTTTTGTCTCTTGTTTCTTGGATATATCAGCTCCATTATTCTTATCTTTTTTGGTTTCTTTCAGCGCCTCGTAAAAACCGAAATCTGTTTTATTTTTAACACCGTCTGAATCAATTTTAAACAGTTTTTGCTCTTCCTTGATAACCGCTTCTTTTAAAGCAACCAATTCTTTCTGAAGTTTCTCAATATCAAATTTTACAGGAGCCGTATCCCTCCCCACAAGAACACCTAAAACAAACATCCATGCGGAAACAAAAACAATCAAAAAAATCCAGACTGAAGGCTCTTTAGGAACAAACTGAAGAGAAGGTTTTTTTTTATCTTTTTTATTCTTCATCACATTTTTTCAGGTGCGGACACGCCGAGCAGTGACAAACCGTTTCGGATTATCTTTTTAATTGCAAGTACAAGATAAAGTCTTCCAAGAGTCAATTCAGTTTCATCTGTAAGCACTCTGTGTTTATTATAATAGGCATGAAAAGCTGCTGCAAGATTCATCAGATAATACGTGATCCTGTGAGGTTCCATATACTCCGCACTGCACCTTACTATTTCGGGGTAACGCGCCATAATCTTAATTAATTGTATTTCCTCAGGTTCAGCAAGTCCGGATATTGCGGCATCATTCCAAACTATATCACTTATTCCCCTTTCCTGCGCCTTCCGGACAATACTTGATATCCTGGCATGCACGTATTGAACGTAATACACAGGATTATCGTTTGTCTTCTTTTTGGCGAGTTCCAGATCAAAATCAAGTGCGCTCTCATAATGACGCGTTAAAAAAATAAATCTTGCCGCATCACTGCCGACTTCATTGATTACGTCTTTGAGAGTAACAAACTCGCCGGCCCTTGTTGACATTGCAACAGGCTCTCCTTCGCGCAGCAGATTGACAAGTTGAATCAGAATAACATCAAATTTGTCTCTGGTGTGACCTGAAGCCTCAATTGCGGCTGACACCCTGGGAATATATCCGTGGTGATCAGCTCCCCACACATCAATAACTCTTTCAAAACCTCTGTCAAACTTATCTTGATGATATGCTATATCAGAAGCAAAATACGTTGTCAGGCCGTTACTGCGAACAACAACACGATTTTTTTCATCTCCAAAATCCTTAGTTCTAAACCATAGCGCCCCATCATCCTCAAATATAATATTTTGTTCGCGGAAATCATTTATTATTTTATCAACTTTTCCGGAATCATAGAGTCCCTGTTCGCTGTACCAGTTGTCAAATACTACCCCGAAAGATTTCAAGTCCTCCTTTATTTCAGAAAGGATATCTTTAGCTGCAAAACGAGCGCAATAAGAGATAGCTTTCTCTTCGCTTATTGATAAAAGTTTATCCTCATTATCGTCCCTTGCTTTTCCTGCTAAATCGCGAACATAGTCGCCCTGGTAACAGTCTTCAGGAAATTGAACATCTGCTTCAAACAGTTCTTTATATCGCAGGAAAACAGAGCGGCCAAGTGTATTTATCTGCCTCCCGGAGTCATTAATATAGTATTCTTTTTCAACATTGTAACCGCAAAACAAAAGGATGTTTGCCACGCTATCACCAACAGCAGCACCTCTGCCATGTCCAACATGCAGCGGACCTGTAGGATTTGCGCTTACGAATTCCACCTGGATTTTCTTCCCTTTACCAATATCTGAAGCGCCGTATAATGCATCCTGTTCATGAATTTCACGTAAAACAGGATGCCAGGAATGTTTATTTAAGAAAAAATTAATAAACCCCGGCCCTGCAATTTCAGTTTTGTCAAGCATTCCATCCGGGTCGTTTATATTCTTTATTATGGCCTCTGCAATCTTGCGGGGGGGGCATCTTCTGGATTGATGCCATAACCATTGAAATGTTTGTTGAAAAATCACCGTGAGACTCGGCATTAGGCTCTTCAACTTCAATCTCCTGAAAATCCGACGATGGCAAATTACCCTTACCATATGCATCCTTAGACGCATTATAAATCATGTTTTTGATTTTCTGTTTCATTTTTTAAGGCTTCACATACTTCTAAAGATAAAATATTACGGCTTCGCAAATACGAAGCCGTCAATTAAATTTACACCTAATCACAACATCAAAAGGGTGTTGAAAAGTAGGCTGTTATTGCCTGATTGGCGCGAAAAACGCGAGTATATATATATTATATCATTCTGTACTGGAGAACGACAATCATCTAACCAGATGAAATTACACATATTTGAGAGAATTGTTTTGCCTACAGTAACTTTGACGACAAAACCGTTAACACAACATGTTGAAGTCCTGAAACCCCAAAACTGACCAGGAAGATAAAGAAAGTTTGAATTGCTTGGGCAGCGAGAGAATAGCCGTCTGCTCCACTTGCTTGTTCTGCTCACTCCCTGTCCAGCCAGTAGCCTGGGCGACGTCGAAGGTCGGCAACTGCAATGATGCGTGCGAAGCCAGACTTGATTTGATAAATGACGCCAAATGGGAACCGGTTGACAAGGCAGCGACGGGTATTCTTGGACATTGGCGACCACGCCTCAGGGCATTGAATAATGCGGTCAATTGTTGCGTAGACTTCTTGGGCAAACTCTATACCGAGGCCATGCCGGCAGTTTTCATAGTATTCAACAGTCCTGTCAAATTCTGTTTCTGCATGCTCGTGGAAATAGAATCTCATTTCCCGTGCTTTGCTCGAATTTTGGCAAAAACTTCTTCACCGGGGACCAGCTTAGCTTTGCCTTCCTCAATTTGGGACACGCGACGTTCCGCTTCCTCTGCCCAAAGGCGATCGATTTCCTCATCGACTGGAAGGTTGAGGCTCGTAAGAAGCTTCTCAACCAAGCTTATACGAACGTCTGCCGGAAGGGATAGGGCTTCTTCAATAACTCTGCCATTTGTTGTCGCCATAGTATTCCTCCTTTACTGAGCTATTTAAACATACATCACAAGGTAAAGCAATAATGATTCATAACAGAATTTTGGTTTAAAATGGTTCTAAACAAGAGATGAAACACGTTGTCATGTCAAGGCGGGCGGGAAGCCTATAAATCTGACCCTTACCTCGGTTCTCGTTTGTGAAACTGATCGCGGATTTGCATTTCAGACCTAAAGATATCAGAAACCTATCAAAATATTCTTGTAGTCAGTAGAATCAGAGAGTTATAGCAGTTATCACAACTACTGCACCAATTCTGTCTCGGTTGAGAATGCACAATATTTTGCATAGCTACAACCAACAATGGGCAGAGATAAAAACCCCTGCCCATTGTTAAGTGATTTATGTTTGTTTTACTTTTTTATTTTCTTCCTAAACCCTGCAAGCCCCATTATTTTTTGCATCTGATTACCATGCTTCTATTGATAACAGAGCCGCCGAAAAGGCCATACTGGCCAGCGGTGACCATAGCTCCCGTATCTCCGCTTTTTTCGAGAACCTCGTAGCCTTTTGATCCACATAGATCTCCTGCCTTTTCATAGCACATGCCCCAGTTCAAAGCGCTGCCAGAACAGTTTATGACATATCCTTCTTCCCCGTCGGAAGTGTATGTCTTAGAGGCAGTTGCACAGCCGCTCACACAGGCGACAATTAATAGGATCAGTATGCACTTTTCATGCGCTCTCCTTTCTGTTATTCACCTCTAACCACCCATCACCAGCAGCGATGTGATGATGGTGCGGCTATCTGTAGTTGTTTGCTCCGAGCCCCAAGTCATTGAGACGCCGCTTCTCGCTGTCTGAGTGCATGGGGCTATTTGGAAGTTTTTTTACTGAAGTTTCAACATCTTTCCTGGATAGGAACGAGTGTACCAAACAGGTTGAATCATCACTTCCGTATTTGGTTATGCACGCAAAGGGCTTGTCTTTCGCGTGTTTATATATAGTTTTCCAATGGCGACTTAGCCACCATGAAGCTCCAGCGACCTGAGCATCCTTATCAAAGCTGATAGCTACTGTGCGTTCTGTCAAAGTGAATTCAAAGAATCCAACTGTTCCATTAAACCTTTTTTTATTTCAGGAAATAAAATAGAGAGCCCTTTAGTTAAAATAAAGGAAACCGTTTCATCGAAACTATTTTTCAGTTTGGCCTGATCGGCTAACTTTATTTTTTCCAGTAATTCTGTGGAAACATGAACCCTTAATTCACTCAAATTTGGTATTTTGTTATCAGTAGCAGGTGAACGGATAGAATCCCATGCCGGCAAACCAATCAACCTTCCTTGCGGGCTATTGAGAAACACCAATTTTGGATTGTTATAGGTATTGTCTCTTATATTTTTTTCAATTGTTTGGGCATGTGATTGAATTGGATCTTGTGCGGTGCTTGACACCATTCGCCCTTCAAGTGCTATTCTTGCGATTTCTTTTGAGCTGATGGGTTTATCCATTTCCTCTAAAATTTTGTATGCTGCTTCTTGGATAGTCACAAAAATTTCCTTTCTGGTTGCCTGTATTGCTGTCCTAAATTAAGATAGTCAGAAAAAAATCTAATGTCAAGCCAAAAACATCAATTTTTAACTACTGATAAAGAAATTGGCAGCTAACAATGATTAGTTGACGAAATCGCGCATTAAGTGTGCACCTTATTGTATAAGTTGCAATTTGTTGCCTTCTTCATGTTTAGGCAATACACTAAAACTGGCTTCAGCGGAAACAGAA
>Ga0255428_1007_pt1 | contig 54023 bp, 56 predicted proteins | sample ANMaggSSYBR02J13_FD_182654 | JGI IMG/M metagenome (GOLD analysis project Ga0255428, IMG submission 182654) | Sediment cell enrichment communities from methane seep in Santa Monica Basin, California, United Staets - ANME aggregate JGI... | ecosystem: Environmental > Aquatic > Marine > Cold seeps >... | reverse complement strand
CGGCAGAATCTGTTTTTGGCCAGATGAAACAAAATAGAGGATTTAGGGAGTTTCTTTTGAGGGGGAAGGAAAAAGCAAATGTGGAATTTCTGATGATGTGTATTGTGCATAATATTGGGGAGATTGATGGGTTTGTGAAAAGGGAAGGTAAAAAATGGAAAGAAATACTGAAAAACGGGATTGAGGGGGCAAATCTGTTTGTTGTGGACACGAAAAATGTTCTAATTAGTGCTTTAAAACACGTTTTTGGTGAACCTACTGTGAAATATGTGGATTTCCATGTATGTATGCACAAAATTTAAGGATATTAAGATGTTAACTTCGTGTATTGGAAACTCTCAGAACTTCAAGGTGTCGTAAAAAGTTGATTTTTGGACAGCCTGCATGGATCGCTTAATTTAAGATGGGCTGAAACACCAAATGATGCCTTCATAAGAAAGATGCGGCCAAAAGTGTGGTTTGGGTTTGCTGCAAAGCTGTTTAAGTGGTGAATTAGATGAAAACTGTTGAAAAATTATCGGAAGGGGAAATTATTTCGGGAAAAGATACTCTCAGATGAAGCTATCAAAGCTAAAGAAGAGATTTTGAATATTTTTAATGCAGATACTAGTGATGAAGCAATTCGCAGATTAGCAATTTTAGTTGAAAAAAGACATACTTTACCTTCATCAGCTCAAGGTGTTGTGAACAGGTTAGTGAGTAAAATCGAAGGATTATTTCAATATCTTGATCATGATATTCCTAAGACATCCAATCAAGCTGAACAAACTTTTTCGATTTTTCAACCAATTATGGATGCAGGTAAGAGTTTCTCATCGGGGGTTGGAAACTTTTTCAGGACAATTATGTTTTATAAAAATTTTCATTTCTTTTCTTCGGGACCAATAAAGATAAAAATATAATGCATACCGTGGGGATTAATTCAGATTCGATGTTTGATTTCATAAAATTGCCTTAAATTAATTGCACCAACATATAATGTAACGGTCTCTAAGAATAACAGTTTTATATAAGATAAATACTTTTGTATAATACTATTTGGATTAATTAACATCAAATATTAAATAATATATGTCTTGATAATTATAAATTTTTAGAATAATCTCTATAAATCATCAATCCAACTCATCATAATATATCTACATATATCAGTTAATCCATAAAATTAATGATTTTACCACCGGTGGTCCCAAAACTAAAAGCATGTGTATAAATTAGATAATCTGTACTCTACTTAGGATAATAATGTTAAATCATAATCCATAATTTCCTAATCCGGATAAAATACGGCCAGATAATATAATGTGGATTAGTTTTGGGACATCCTAACCAGCGGACTCTTTGCTTAAATTGGGTGCAACCAATGCACTTAAAATATTTCATATAGAGTTCAAACGTTGCGCCGGCACACCCAACCGAAGCAGAGCTGCGGGATATAATGACTAAGATTAAATTTGATGTGAAAAGACCTGAAATCCTTTGGAAATTTGTTGTACTTGTTGAGGATGAGTCTAATGACATGTAGAATTAGAATGTTAATACGTGTCAGTCAAATTTTATTAGTAAAGGGATCAAATTGAAACTATAGGAATACTTATTACCCATGAAAACAAAAGATACATATACTCATCATTATAATTATTAGCATTATGATGCGGTAGAGGTATTAACTATGAAATTCAGGTATAGTAATAGAGTGGATAAAACGATAGCAGATATAACACCAATTACAAACAGCCTGACTTCAAACTGGGGCGAAGCATGATGAAAGCCATTATAAACATTCGGAAGAAAATGAAGAGAAGAATACCTGTATTTATACATATTTCAGTGCTACTGGCTCTGGCTATAATTTCCTGTGCCAGTGCTGATGAGGTGAAACTCACCGCCAGTGACGGCGAACAGGGTGACAATTTCGGCTATTCCGTCTCGATCTCAGGTAAATATGCCATCGTGGGCGCATACCTTGATGCCGACAACGGCGTTGAATCGGGCTCTGCATACATCTTCAAGTACAACGACACATCATGGATAGAGCAGGCAAAGATCAATGCCAGTGACGCCGCATTGGCTGACTATTTCGGCAATTCCGTCTCGATCTCAGGCGATTATGCCGTTGTGGGCGCAATCGGTAAAGACGAGAGAGGTGAAAATTCGGGCTCTGCATACATATTCAAGCGCAACGGCACATCATGGAGTGAGCAGGCAAAGATCAATGCCAGTGACGGCGCAGCGGCTGACAGTTTCGGCCATTCCGTCTCGATCTCAGGCGATTATGTCGTAGTGGGCGCAATCGGTGATAACGACAGAGGCACGTCTTCAGGCTCTGCATACATCTTCATGCGCAACGGCACATCATGGAGTGAGCAGGCAAAGATCAATGCCAGTGACGGCGAAGAGGGTGACAGTTTCGGCCATTCCGTCTCGATCTCAGGCGATTATGTCATCGTGGGCGCAATCGGTAAAGACGAGAGCGGCAAAAATTCGGGCTCTGCATACATCTTCAAGCGCGACAACACATTATGGATCGAGCAGGCAAAGATCAATGCCAGTGACGCCGCACAGTATGACAATTTCGGCAATTCCGTCTCGATTTCAGGCGATTATGCCGTTGTGGGCGCATACTATAATGATGAGAGAGGTGAAAATTCGGGCTCTGCATACATATTCAAGCGCGACGAAACATCATGGAACGAGCAGGCAAAGATCAATGCAAATGACGCCGCAGTGGCTGATTATTTCGGCCATTCCGTCTCGATCTCAGGCGAATATACCGTCGTGGGCGCAATCGGTGATGACGACAGAGGCAGTTCTTCGGGCTCTGCATACATATTCAAGCGCCACGGCACATCATGGAACGAGCAGACAAAGATCAATGCCAATGACGGCGTAAAGGAGGACAATTTCGGCTATTCTGTCTCGATCTCAGACGAATATGTCGTCGTGGGCGCAATCGGTGATGACGACAAAGGCCCTTTTACGGGCTCTGCTTATGTCTATAACATTCAGCTCCTACCACAACACACAATCACGATAGACACGCCAACCAAGTCCGTACCGGTTCGCATACCAGGAGGCAGGCAGTTCTATGTCAACTTCACTTACACTGAACTGAATCCTACGAACTACACGGTCACGATAAGAAACGCAACTACAGTCATCAACTCGATCACGAATGCAACCGTAACCGGTGGAACATTCATGACCGCAAGCGAGAGCTTCTATCTAAATGCAAGCGCAGCGAACGGGTGGTACAACGTGACAGTTGAGATGTATGATAACTCATTAAACCGCAATATCACTCACCAGAACCACTCGATCTCAAAAGAATCATACAGTGCCTCAATCTCACAGCCTGAGAACCAGATAACCGATCCTGGCGTGAATGCAACCTACACGTTTGCGATCACGAACACAGGTGGTTTCTCTGGCACGTTTGAGCTTGCAGTCACTAACCACGATACTGCAGATGTTGCAACTCTGAATCTGACGACGATTACGAATCTTGCCAGTGGATCTTCTCAGAATGTCACATTAAACGTCACTGATGCAAGCGCAGGATGGTACAATGTCACTGTGAATGTCACATCTACGGACTCAGGAAGCGAGATTGCAAACACGAGCTACATTATGACCACGGTCGTCGGACCAAACCTGACTCTCGGCAATGTTGTTACCATAACCAGCGATTGGGGCATTAACTTCAACCTAAACCATTCGGTCAGGGTAACCAACGCAACCGCAAGCAACGTGAACGTGACCTACAACGTCCCATGGATCACAGACAGCACCATGGGAACGATAGCAAAGGACGAGACAAAGTGGCACAACCAGACGTGCTCAAACTCGACAATGCAGAACATCACGGTCAGGATTAATGTGAATTCGACAAATACATCTGCAGTTAATGACACTGAGACGTTCCTGTTAAATATAACAAAGCGAGATATAAACATCACATCTTATCATCCGCCTGCTACTCAAACTTTTAAACCTGACACGACCTTCTGGATATACGCTACTGTAGAAGGAGAATATGGTGAAACCTTCATCGGCAATGCGACTCTGGTAAGAAACGGAATTGTGGTGAGTGCACCAAAAGCGGTAATAGATGGAAATGCCTCCTTCAACTGGACAGAATCCACAATAGGAACATATGATTTCTCTATTCGGTTCTATAACTTAACTAATTATTTCAACACGTCTACAGACAATTCCACGGTGAGCGTCACAAACCCAGAATCTCCAAGCGGTGGTGGTGGTGGCGGTGGTGGTGTAGGCATCAGCGATGAGCCTGAGAATGTAGAAGAAACAGTCTTCTTAAGGATTTACTTGAGAGATGGTGGTTCTTCGAGCTATAACTTCAACAATGTAGTAACATCAATTGAAGTTACACCATACAAAACCTATGGTCTGGTGGGAGCGAAAATCGAAGTCCTGCGCGTCCAGCCAGCCAGTATAACCACTGACCTGCCTGCTGGTATCGTATATAAATATTTCAACATATTTGTTGGAAACCTTGGATGGTCTGAAGGTAAGTTCTCTAATTCCGTTGTTAATTTCCAGGTACCTGTAAGCTGGTTCGAGGAGTACAACATCGACACGGCATCAGTTACCCTATATAGGCACCACGACGGCGAATGGCAGCCCCTTAGGACCACGATGACCGGACTGGAAGGTGAATACTACCAGTATTCATCACCGACCCCGGGATTCGGCACATTTGTGATACTTGGGAAGGTTGAGGAGTCAGGTACCGTACAGCCTATTGCTACAGCGGATTTTGGTACAGTGGCTGATCCCACGCCTGAAGCTATTTCGACATCCATCAAAAGGACACCAATATTCGAGATACTGCTTGGGATTATAGGGATAGGGATACTGATGGCAGTATATTTGAGAAGGAAATAAGATTGAAGTATGTTGGAGGGTGCATACCCTTCCATCTCAGGACAGTGGTGGAACTGGTTTAGAGGAAGGCTACTCCCAGGACAGTAGGGGAAGCTCAGGAGGTATTAGATATGAGGGGAGTGTTGAAAACCTAGTTCAAAATGCCCTGGTCATATCAGGCCGTTTCATTAACAGGGCAACCATTATACCAGTGAATATTCCTGCACCCACCGATACGGTGAAACCCCCGATCAGCAACATGGGTTCGATAGCGGGACTGACATTGAGACCGATAACCCTGGTAAGCATATTATTCAAAAACATATTTCCGACCACGGCCAGCAGTACTCCTGTGAGACCTCCCCCTGCCGAAAGGAACAATGATTCATAGAATACTGATTTTAGAATGGAAATTCTTGAGATGCCGATGGCGCTCATTACTGCCATATCCCCCTCCAGTTCACTGACCGACATTACCATAGTCGTGCCGATAAACAACATTCCGAGGATAAAAGAGACAAGGGCTGTAGCTGCTGCTGTTGCAAGGATGCGCTTGTCACTTACTATCTTGAAAGTAGTATATTCAGAGCCTGATAATACAAGATGGTCAGGGTAGAGTTTTTCCAGCAGGGGTCCTGCATCAGGCCCCTCGACCAGGATCTGGTCTGCCCTGTCACCTTCCAGGTTTCCGGTAATATACTGTAATTCAGATAGATGGATCACTATAACAGGAATTCCGGAATAATCCACAGTGTCTATGACATTGACCACCTTGAAGCCCTTTGGAGATGCAAAGATTCCGGTGGAAATGTCAAGGTTCAACCGGTCACCCACATCCAGTCCAAGGAGGTCTGCCATCTGCCTGTTAATAACAGCTTCATCGGTCCATCCTCCCCCAAAAAAGTATGGGTCACCGCCTTTAAAACCGCTTGCTGCAGCCGGCATAACATCAATTGCGCCAGGGATCACACCCGTTGCAAGCACCACACTTGTCTTATTTGGATCGTTGGTATATGCATATACCACCCTGTTTAGCACAGGACTTGCCCCTTTGACTCTTGGGTCAAGGAACAGGGTCTCTATCTCACTGTGGACATCACCCAGCATGGTCTGCCCCGAACCCAATACCGGGTCCAGGATGTCCGAGTCAGCGGGCACTACCCAGAAATCTATGGAACCGGAGGCGGCGCTGTTCTCTTTTAGTCCCAGGCTTACAGATGTCAGTAGTACCATCAGGGCGATGGCAATACCGATGGCTGTTATGGTAAAGAGTGTCCGGTATCGACGTCGGCGCAGGTTCTCCAACGACATCTTCAGGTATGTCACTGCACAATTCTCCCGTCTTTGAGATGAATGACCCTGTGTGCTCTGGAGGTCACTGATTCGTCATGGCTTACTATAATAATTGTCTGAAGGGATTTGCGGTTTATGGATTCAAATATGTCCAGGATGCGTTCCCCTGTACTGGAATCCAGTTCACCGGTCGGTTCATCAGCAAATACGATGGCCGGCCTGTTAGCCAGTGCCCTGGCAATGGCCACCCTCTGCTGTTCCCCGCCGCTCAACTGGGAGGGTATATGCCTGGTCCGGCTGCCCAACCCCACCAATTCCAGCAATGACTTGGTCCTTTTCCTTCGTTTATTCCCAGGTACACCTGCCTCACGCATCGGAAGTTCCACGTTCTCGAAAGCGGTGAGAGTGGGCAGGAGATGGAACTGCTGGAATACGAACCCCAGTTGCCTTAGCCTGAGCTTAGCCAGTGCCTTTGATGATAGCGTTGAAGTGTCTGTATTGTTGATATAGATTTTACCAGAGGTGGGACGGTCGATGCAGCCCAGCATATGCAACAAGGTAGACTTGCCTGAACCACTGGGTCCGTTAATGGCTACAAATTCTCCCTCCTCTATTTTGAGGTTCACATTTTGAAGGGCATCTATGGCGATATTGTTTATCTTGTACCGTTTTGTGAGGTCAATGGTTTGTATTATGTTCATGTTAAGTTTTTATAGTTAGTAATTACTGTAATATATACAGTTGGTTCGTATCAAGGTCCTTGATAAAATACAATCTGCTCTTTTCAACACCAAATAACTTGTCAGGATTCTTCAACCAGATAAACTTGGTCTTAGTAAATAATTTATTGGTCTTATATTTATTTCTTCTGATTTAATCAATAATGTTATTCATAATCCTAATGATATGATATTTGTCATAAGTGATCTTTGCATTATGGAAATAATCAATAGCTCCACCACACCCCTGCATATCCCTGGCTCGCCTGAGAGGCCGCAGGATAAGGCTGCTGAAACCTTCGGGCCGGGGCGACACGCTCATACTAACGCAGATTTAGTTTTCAGGCAAGTGAACACAATACCTGATAATGTTATAGCACTAAAATATCTAACAGCCACAAAAAATATTAAAGTATATCTGCAATTTTGACACAATTGCGTATAAAAATCAATAATTATGGTGTGTTATGGAATATGTGACAAAACACTGCCCGGTCTGCGGTAAGGTGTTCGTGATGATCTGGGAGGCGGCGCACAAGGTGGAGTGTTGTACCCTGGGGTGCCTGGACAGGATGGACCTTTCATTTTCACCTTTGACTTTTAGAGGTATATGCTTGGGTTTAGGCGAGAATGACAGTGGTATTTTTGTATGCGATGTCTGGCTTAATTGATTAGTGACATAAAAAGTTACAGAAATGTGGGCAAGATGGGGCAATAGTATCCGATTATTTGTTGATTTTTCTGAAAATTGAGAGATATTTGTTTATGTGGAAATCCCTGATCCTGCATAGTTGTTATTTTAGGGTGTTTCTTGGTGTTGTTCATAGGTCCTCAATAAAAGCATAAAATTACAAGGACGCCTCAGGGCCGCTCTGTAGGAAATGGACAGAAATGCCATTGATCCAGATGACCCGTATTCCAAGTTCTGATTTATGCCCTTAGCTGCGGCATTCTTACTTCGGCAAAAAGAAGGCAATCAACCACTGCCAAGATGCTGGGAATAATGGGAATCGGTGCATATTTTTTTCATTGAATATAAATAAAATATTCAATATCTAATATCATTTATGCTTAAAATCTGGAAAGTACATACGACGCAAGCGTCGCAGAAAATAGAAACCCTTGCAGATCATCTTCACAAAACCGGTCCGCAAGCTAAGGGTAAAATCAAAAAGACACTATAGTACCAAAAAGTATATACGATTAAAGATATTTTTACCAAAAAACCAGCATCAGATGATATGAGTATAAAAAAATTTTAAGTGCTCCGATGGGGATTTGAACCCCAGTCGCAGGAGTGAGAGTCCTGCATGATTGGCCGTGCTACACTATCGGAGCAGATGGTAGAATGATTCTTAATAATTGTTTTTCCATTTAACCTTTTTGTAAGTGCATAGAATAAACACTACATACTAAAGTAGATTCAAATGAGAGGGTGATTTAACTTTTTAAAATCGATTGTCTAACCCAGGATACAATAAAAATATATATAAAGTGCCCACAAAGACAAAATGCAGAACATAATAGATAAATTTCTAAACATGAAATAATGAATTGATAATGAAAAAATATGGATTATTCTTATTAAGTATTTAAGAATCACTATCTGTTGACGTTATAAATGAAAATGTATTGATGCAAATATCTAATACGAATAAAAAATCTATAACGAAAAATCAACATGCTTCGACATAACTTATAAAATAGGTTTAAATACTATTACTTAAAAACATGAGCGGTAACAGTAAACCATTAAAGGGGTATTGATTATGACAGAAACAAGAAATTTTGTATTGAGAGATAAGAAAGGCAAAGAACATGGAGTGTTTACTGGTAAACAGCCCAGACAAGCTGCCCTCAAAGCAGCTAACAGGGGAAATGGAACCAAGAAGAAGCCAGAACTAATCATTCTCAGGGAAAGAGGTACAAAGAAACTCCACCAGTATAATGGATGGAGAGAAGAGGTTTCTGCTCCAAAGAACAAACCAAGCTGGATGCCAGACAAGATCAAGAAACCTAACGTGAAGAAGATTCAGATCGAAATAGTTGATAAAATTTAAAACAACTCTGGCCCTGCAAAGGGTTCTTTTTTTTCTTTTTTAAATTTAACCTGAAGTGGAACTTTTTATATGTAAATGAGCGGATATGTATGGGGTCAAAACAAACCCCTTCACAGACACCGGGGAAGCACTATCAGGTGAGTAAGCGGGCATGCTGGGAGTCGAACCCAAGTTCCAGGCTCCGGAGGCCTGAGTGATATCCTCTACACTACATGCCCAGACAGAACATAATAAGCAGCTCCTGATATAAAGGCGCCACCCATTGTGGCTACAAGGTTCACCCCACTATTAGAGAGCCAGCCTCTTTGCTGGAAAGTAGCACCAAGAAGGCTATCAAAATTAGTACCCAAAAACCCGCCCAGTACCACGATCACCATCCAGAAAACATAGGTAGTAGGACCTGAAGCGGGCAGATCTATCACACCCAATACCAGGGCCAGCACACCGATGATGACAGACCCGGCAATACATACCACTTCACCCAGCCTGGAAACCGCCCCGTCTGTCCCTGGTCTGGCAGGTTTGAAGTTAGTGATCATCACGGGTTTGCCCCGATATGTCTCCCCTATCTCACTTGCAAGAGTGTCCCCGGTAGCCGTTGCCACTGCACCAAGATAAGCGAACATCAGCACTGCACCGAACTGGGGATAAATCTCGTGATACATGCCATAGGCCACGGCCAGTATAAGTGCAGTAATAGAATTACAAAGTACATTCTCATAGCTCCTGACCCCCCCTTTGTCCTGTGCTACCCCCATAATTTGCTTATAATCATATCCGTATCTGGTAAAAGCCCCCCCCAGCAGGAAGAATGTGATCAGTATCAGGTACCAGTTGAAGTTGGTAAAAACTATGATCAGTACACCCAGCAAGGTGGCCGAAAGCATAGCTGACACATCTGCAATATCAAAACGGTATGCCAGATATGCTAAAAATAATGAGAATATGAAGATGGCCGACAAGTGGTCAAAGTTCACATAATACCCGAAACCGGCAAAAAGCCACATGATCATGAACGAACCCAGTATCATTGTCAGGTTCTTATCTGTCCTGGACGGTATGGATTCCAGCAGTGCACCTGTAACGGCACCAATGAGTGCAAGGAAGAACAACTGGCTCAGTGTTACGTTAACATTAAGCCAGCTAATGATCCAGTATGCCATTACACATGCTGTTAATGCACCAATCACGATAAGGCCGATACTTGATGTGGCTGAAATAAACTTATCGTCCAGTTCAGGTTTTCGACCTCCCCTCATACGGATTACGCATGCTGCTGCACTACCGGCACAGGTGATAGAAATAGAAGCACCTATGATATACAGCGGAAATTCGTACCCTAAATACTCCATTAAAATGGCCAGGGACCCCATAATAAATACACCCAGTAACATGCCGGACAGTGATGACGGAAGAGCACTGTGTTGCCTGGACTTCAATAAATGGACAGCTAAAATGGGAATAAGTGCAACCACAATGTATATCAATGGGAAAAAGGGCAGCAGTATGGCTAACAGTATGAATGGCAATATATATTTGAAAGACACATCATTGCATACTTCAACAGACATTGATATCAAGGGTTCCAGACAACCTCACAAGGCAAATAATTTATCCTACAGGTATTACTAATATACAATGAAATTCTTTTCCCGGCTCTATGAGCAAAAGCTTGACAAGGTTATACGAAAGGATGTTTCTTCACTTCCCACCCATATCGTGCTTATCATTACAGAAAGTGACCTGCTTGAGACCGGTTCTCCCGAGAGGATACTTGACTTTATCACATGGTGCCGGGAATATGGTATCAATATCCTCACAATCTATGTCAGCCTGATAGACCTGGATACCGCTATCAAGGGCCAGGTTTACAATGAGCTGGTAACATGTTTAACTGATACATTGCTGGAGGTTGATGCTGGGATTGACCTGCTGTCTTTTGAAGGGAAGATTAAAAATCTCAGGAAAGGTGAAACCTCAAGGATACAGATCAACATATCCCTGGGATATGGCGGCAAAAAAGAACTAACAGAAGCATTCAGGGAGATAATGTCCGAGGTTAGGGCGGATAGGCTGAAACCAGGGGATATTGACGGGTCTGCCATTGAACAACACCTGCTAATCAAGTATGAACCTGACCTGGTGATACGTTCAGGAGGAAAACGCCTGGCTGATTTCCTGATCTGGCAGTCAGTGTATTCAGAAATATATTTCACTGATGTTAGCTGGGTCAACTTAAGAAAACTGGATTTCCTGCGTGCTCTAAGGGATTACCAGAAACGCCAGCGCAGGTTCGGGAAATGAACCATTCCGGTCTATCCCATTTCGATCATCCCATCCCGGTCCATTAAAGCCTAGTTCACGCCATCCTGTAAGCTGAAATAGGCATCCTCGCCGTAGCTCAATGTTTGCTCCTTATCTTGCATCAGGTCTGTGCCGTCCACTACTGCTTCAATATCCTCTACTTCCAGCACGAGCTGGTTGTAGTTGAACTTTATCCTGGCCACATCGTACCTGTATAGGTGCCTGTCCAGTATCTTTGCAGTAAGGTGTATTTTTTCACCCTGATCCCCTGAGGCTGATAGATGTATGGTATCCACATCCGGACCGAATTTCATTGTGGGTCCATGGTTGCTGCCTGTATACTCAAACTTCATTTCACTGAAATGGTAGCGCTTTTTAGTGACCATATCATCGAAAATGAACTCGAGTGGCGACCCGTAATTAAGGATTTTAGAGGGGAAATAACGGTACCATAACCTGGATTTATCGCTGAAATTGATCATGACGATCTTCCACGGCAGCGTGGAACCAAAACCCAGGGACCTCTCCAGCCAGAAACTGCCCTGGAAGTCCCGTCCGAATAATTCCCCCCCACATGTTGCGAACAGGTCACTCATCTTACTAGCAACGAAATACTGAAACCCCCTGCTGTTGCGGGCATAGGCATCGAAATCCTCACTATAGGCTATTCCGGACGGATAACTGACCAGTGGATTTTGTATATATCCTCCTTTGAATTTCGAGGAGACCGACCTGAACTTTGTAACTACAGAATTCCTGTTCTTGACTATCATGTCATAAGTCGGGAATGAGTTGGTGATTGAGATTTCATACCCTGATTCGGTAACACACAGGAATTGGCCCGCGGTTACAATGCAGTCACAACTGTCATGTACCAGGTCTGATACCTTACCGTCCCTATATTCCCAGATGCCGCAATAACATGTAAATTTTTCATCACTGGATTGATTATTGATGAAATGTTTATCGTTCAGTTTATAATCAAAAGCCCCGCGGCTGATAAGTACCTGAAGCATTCTGGGGTTGTTTTGGTCATAATCTGACATGAGCCAGAACCAGTAGGCTCCGTTTAACAGTTTTAACTTATTAACTGAGTAGATGGCCTGGTCCATATCTTCCCATAAACCAGCTACCATCCAGTCCTTTACCTTTGAAGGGAGCATGGTATCCTAACTGGATTATTAGAATATAATATATTTCGTTGTAATACAATACCTTAGTTATTAATCAGTAAACTACCATTAATACTTCCGATTTTCGGAGACCGTTCTTTTTTCTTGGGAATAGTACTCTATCTGGCGGATAAAATCTTTCTGTACTGTTTCGGTTGGAGCTTTGCCTGGAATCAATCCTGTTTTCTTAAAGGATAATTGAAGTTATTTTTACACAAGAGTTGCACATGACTCAAATTGTACTCAATACCAAAGTTCTTCATTATATATTGCCGTACGTCTTTTGCAATAGCAAATGCACCTTTACCGGCTTCGATTTTAAGTTCAGATAATTGTTCTTCACTTAATTTTGCTTGTCCGCCTTTATAGTTGAGCAAGAGTAAAGAGTCGATTCCACCTTCCTTATAGTAATTGATCCAATTAGTGATAGTATTATTCGTAACTGATAAGAATTCAGCAATAACTGAATATTTCCAACCAAGATACATGAGCTTAAATGCTTGAATGCGCTTCAGCACTTTAACAGACTTGGTTTTCGGCTCAGCAACTTTAAGTTGTTCATATTCTGCATCTGAAATGCTAACTCGTTGAAATGGTTCACCTTTTCTCATATACTATATAATGTAGTCATAGTATATAAAAGTTATAAAAAATAGATGCGGTTTAGTACAATAAGTTTACAGACAAAGGTATGATTACATTACATGCAAAAACTATAAACAGTATGGTAAACATATCTGTCATAGACACTGGTATTGGGATAATGTCTGATGATATTCCAAAATTATTTGCACCATTTGTAAGGCTTGGATCATCCCTTTCCGCAAAAACACAGGGAACAGGGCTTGGTCTATATTTGACAAAAAAACTCACATAGGATGTACTTGGAGGCACAGTAGAAGTAACATCTGAGTATGGTACTGGCAGTACATTTACCATAAACATTCCAGTTAAACTGGAAAAACATGACACGGAGGCTGAATCAAAATGAAGCGGGTGCTTGCAGTTGAAGATAATGAAAATAATATGAAACAAATCTGTTTAGTATTAAAAAAACATGGGTACGAACCAATTAAAGCTTTTTCCAGGGAGGAAGGCGTAGAAAAAACAATAGCGGAGAGGCTGGATTTAATATTGATGGATATCCAGCTTCCGGATATCAATGGAATAGAGGCTGTAAAACGCATTCGTATGGTGGATGACATGCAGGAAATCCCGATCATTGCCATAACTTCATATGCCATGGCATGTGACAGGGAAAAGATACTTGATGTGGGGTTTGACGGGTACTTTTAAAAACCTATTGATCCACTGACTATTGTAGAAAAAATTGAAAAAATTGAAAAACTGAGGAACAATGACAATACTGGTAGTTGATGACAGGAAGACAGACAGGAAATTGGTTTCGACAATTCTTATGTCCAATGGATATGAGGTGGCTGAAGCTGTGAGTGGTATTGATGCACTAAAGTATTTAAGAAAATCAAAACCAGACATGATAATATCAGATATTATGATGCCTGAGATGGACGGTTTCACACTGCTGCGTGAAATAAAAAAAAGTGGGTACTTGAGTAATATTCCATTTATTTTCTACACTGCACATTATGTAAGCGAAAAGGACAAAGAACTTGCAGCTTCCCTGGGTGCATCACGGTTCATGATCAAGCCAACAGAGCCCAGGGACCTGCTCCATGAAATTAGAACCACCCTAAAAGAATATGAGATCGGGGTGACAGCACCTGTAAATCCCCTTATAAAGAGCGAGGAAGAATACCTGAAACTGTACAGTGACCGTATCTTCAGGAAACTTGAGGAAAAGATCAGTGAACTTGAAAATACAAAGAACTTCCTTGATACTGTACTTAGTGACATGGGGGACGGTGTGATGGTGACTGACCCTGATTTGAATGTCATCTACTGCAATAAGAAGATGCACGATATTTTAGAATGTGAAATTCCTCCCGGAACAATGTCCCCTGATGAACATCATTCACCGTGCATACCAGATATAGTATATGCGTCTCATAAACCATTTGAAATCGAGCAGACCACTCAAAAGGACAACATAGTTCATCTTGAAGGGATTGTATCTCCTGTAAAAAATGAAAGTAGTGATCTTACATTCCATATTGGGGTGTTCCGTGATGCTACAGAACGAAACAGGATACAGGAAATGGTTGAAAAGAAAAACCGCGAGATTGCCAGACTCTATGAAATGGGCAACCTGTTCAGCAACTGTGTGAATTCTAATGAACTTATCAAATGCGCTCTTGAGCAAATCGTTGACATAATGGAATTGGAAGGCGGAGTAATATATTTAATAAAAGAAAATAAGATTGAAATTAAATGCTCTGTGGGATTGCCGCCAAAGTTTGTGGAACTGTTACAACTGCAGTCCCTGGACAGCCCTGCTATGCAAAAGGTCCTTGACCCTGATAATCCAGTGACCATTTCACCACTTTCTGCACATATCCCGGGACTGGCCGAATCAGAGCAGGTTAATGTGGAGGCATCCATAATCAGCTTACAATTGAGGCTGAAAGGCAGTTTGATCGGTATGGTTGACCTGATGGCGTCACCTTACAGGATTTTAGGCGATAATGAGATGTTGCTGCTTGAAAAATTCGGGATGCAGTTCGCAGTTACGTTAAACAATTTCCTAAAGTATGAAAAACTTCAGCAGAAAGTCATGGAGCACAAGTAACCAGGGGGGAGAATCACTGGATAGAAGCGCCTCCTCTATTGAACAAGACATGCTAAGCAGCACGTTTTTATCATCTGTGGGTCATGAACTGCGTTCACCACTTACTTCAATTTTGGGTTTTACCAGTTTGATCTTGGAGGACAAGACCAGTGAAATATCAGATGAACAACAGGAACAACTCACTATGGTCTATGAAAGTGCCCAGGACCTGTTAGACCTCATAAATGATGTTATGGATATCAGCACGATCGAAGCAGGTGAGATCGAACTTGTTCCAGAGACGTTTTTGCTGGATGATGTAATAAACGAGGTAATATCCAAATTAGAAGGCGCAGTAATAGGGAAGGGGCTGCAATACAAGGTTGACATCCCACCAGACATCCACGTGTTCCATGATAAACAAAGGTTCACCCAGATTTTAACTAACCTTGTCAGTAATTCAATAAAGTTTACGAACTCAGGAATTATTGAAATAACAGGTAATAATACAGGAAATGAGATCCAGGTCAGTGTTAAGGACTCAGGCATAGGCATTAAGGAAGAAGATATTCCCAGGTTATTTGAACCATTTACACAGATATATTCAAAGTTGGAAAGTAAATCAAGAGGTACTGGTCTTGGACTATGCCTGTGTGAGAAAGTTGTTAACCTCATGCAAGGCAGGATCTGGGCTGAAAGTGAATTTGGAAAAGGAAGTGTATTTACTTTCAATGTACCGATAGATTATGGAGAAGTGCAAAGTGAATGACAATGTTAGAGAGTAAGGAAAATATGAAACGTAGTAAGGTCCTGGTGGTGGATGACCTGCCTACAAATGTAAAACTCATTACAGCCATCCTTAAAAGAGACTATGAAATAATACCGGCTTATAGTGCGGAAGAAGCTCTTGAAAAAGTAGATTCAGAGAACCCGGACATTGTGCTGCTGGATATCATGATGCCGGGAATTGACGGATATGAAGTATGTAAAAGAATTAAACAGGGAGATTCCACCCGTTTTACACCTGTGGTAATGATTACAGCCCTTTCCGATGTGGAGGACAGGATTAAAGCTATAGAGGTAGATGCTGATGATTTCCTCACAAAACCGATAAACACTCAAGAGTTAATTACCCGCACAAGATCCTTGCTGAAGGCAAAACATTTTCATGACCAGTTGGTTGAAAGCAAAGCAATAATAGAGGCACAAAATGATTTCAGGGCCATACTAACTAATCTTCTTCCTTTCCTTTTTAGAAGTATTGATTCAAGTAGGAAGACTGAAGTTATTCGTCAGATGAGTGAACAGGTGGAATTATTCCTATGGGCAAAACATATTCAAAAACAGCCTGAAAATATGTTAGAAATGGCCCAGTCATTTTGCATCTTAATAAACAAACTGGGAGCAACTTTCTCAATTGATGAAATGGGTGATAAAGGTTTTATGTTATCAAATACTAAATGTCCATGGGGTGATACCAACATAAATCCTATGTTTTGCATGTTAGGAAAGGCAATTTTAACAAGAGTAGGTTTTCGGCTCTACAGTGATATTAGTGTTGATATTGAAAAAACCATAGCTGTTGGAGATAATTATTGTTTTTTTAAGGTATTATGTATAGGAGATAATTTATAATGGAACGAATTTCAACTGGCTTGCCAAAATTGGACAGCAAACTGGAGGGAGGATATCCTGAAGGTAAAGGGATTTTAATAACAGGTAACACTGGTTCAGGAAAGACCATATTGGGACTGCATTTATTGTATCAGGCCTGCAAAAATGGTAAAAACTGTATGTTCATTGCTACTGAAGAAACGCCAGAAGATATATTGTTACAGGCCGAATCACTTGGACTGGATTTAAGACCATTTTATGATGATGGGAATTTGGTAATTCAGCGGGTGTATGAAGAACGGGTATATGAGGCCATCAGTAATGTAGAATGGGGTACCGAAAGTAGTAAAATGTCGACTAACATTATACAATTGAAAGATATTATTGTTGGGACAAATGATGTTGTGGTTATAGACAATATCGGAGTATTTACACCTAATATTTTATTAAGTGAATTCAGGAGTCAATTTGATGCCTTGAATCATATGCTATCGAAAAGGAATTACACTACTATTTTTACTATAGATGAAACTTCGAATAAAAGAACTGAAAATATTGCATCTTATTCTGTTTATGGTATAATCAGAATGTCAAATAAGGAAAACCCATATACAAATAAACACGAGCGATGTCTCGAAGTCGTGAAAATGAGAAATACCCAAATCCCGGAAGAACCGATGAAATTTAAGATTCGACCCAATAAGGGAATTGATTTCCTTTCAGGTTGATATTTTCTAAAATAAGTTTCTCACCTACCCGTTTCATTCCCACCTTCGGTATAACCCATGCTCTATATCCAATAGGTCAAGTACCCTGCCCACAATAAAATCAATCATCTCATCCACTGACTGTGGTTTTGGATACAGCCCCGGACATGCAGGTAGTACCGCAGCACCAGCCAGCCTGACCTTCACCATATTCTCAAGGTCTATCAGGCTCAGCGGCGTCTCCCTGGGAACAAGCACAAGCCTGCGGTCCTCTTTCAGGCAGATATCGGCTGAGCGTCCTATTAGTGTATCAGAGAAACCATTTGCAATTCCTGCAAGGGTCTTCATGCTGCATGGAACCACTACCATTCCGGCGGTCTTATGTGAACCGCTGGCAATTGGTGCGGTGAAGTCCTGCTCATTCCACAAGTGGTCTGCCATGGCCTCTACATCGGTAATTGAATAATCAGTCTCAATACCGATGATCTGCTGTGCAGGTCCAGAAACTACCAGGTGGACTGCAATATCTGTATTTTCTCTTAGCACCTCAAGCAGCCGTATGCCGTATATGACACCGGATGCACCCGATATGCCCACTACCAGCTCGTGTTTCATTGTTCAATAAACGAATTGATTACTTGAATAGTTTTTGTATAGTATAATAGAGGCTGTGCCATCATCGCCTGGAGGCCCTGAGTGGCAGCACCATAAATTTTAACACTGCCGATTTAAACTACAGTATAATCATTTTAATAAATTATTGTCAATAAATAAGTATTTGTATAACTGATTATATATAACTGATAATATGGATAATGGTCTTGTTACATTAAAAAAAACACTTGATACAGTTCTTTATTCTGGGTATGAATACCTGCTCACCAAGGAAATAAAAGAGTTCAGGGTTCCCGGACATATAGCCATAATCATGGACGGGAACCGCAGGTATGCCCGAAAGCTGGGTATGACTGTCTGGCAGGGGCACAACCTGGGTGCAAACACAACAGAAAACGTCCTTGACTGGTGCTATAAACTGGGTGTGAAGCAAATAACAGTCTATGCCTTTTCCACAGAGAACCAGAACCGCTCAGATAAGGAAAAGCAAAAAATCTTCGAGATTATAGGTATCAAGCTTGAGAAACTAATGCAGGATGAGCGTACTCATGAGAGAAGGATGCGGGTTAGGATACTGGGAAATATTGACCTGTTACCTGCCGGATTAAGGGAAACAGCAAGGCAGGCCGAGACCATCACAAGGAATTACGATAGTATGTACCTGAACATTGCCATTGCCTATGGAGGCCGCCAGGAGATCGTGGATACCGCAAGAGTACTTGCCCAAAAGGTAAAAAGCGGCCAACTTGATGTGTCTGATATTAACGAGGAGATCATCTCATCCCACCTGTATCCCTCTACCAGCCTGGCAGTTCCTGATGTTGACCTGATCATCAGGACCGGTGGCGATGAGAGGATGTCTAATTTCCTGCCCTGGCAGGCCAACGGCAATGAATGTGCCGCCTATTTTTGTGCACCCTACTGGCCCGAGTTCAGGAAGATAGATTTCCTGCGTTCTATAAGAACCTTCCAGACAAGGGAATATGAGTGGCAGAAGAATACTGTGCGACGTATTGTCAGGCTCCTTGGGCATACAGGCCAGGTAGAGGTTGAGCAGGTTATCCGCATGAGCATGAAGGTAGGGGATATCACAACAGAAGAAGTACTGGCCATTCTGAAAGACCTGTCAGGCAACAGGGAAATGAAAGATGTTGCCTTTGTGTGGTAATTTTATCCTGAAATTTTAACGAAACTTTAATAATCAGTATACACATCCTTCTGGACAATGGACATTGAAGGTTATGCAAAGCGAGCATTGTTATCGGGTGAGAACGAAGGCCAGATAGAGAAGAGACTGACCCGGCGGATACTTGAGATCAAGGGTGATAAGGTAACCCAGCACCGTGCAAGGGAACTGGCCCATGCTGTAATGGTGGAAGCTGGTGCCACCCTTAAGCCCAAGGGTGAGATACTTGAACCAGTCACATCAGGCATTACCATGGGACAGTTCGGCGTGGGCAGCCGGGGTGCCGGGGATTTCTATACACATGAGCAAATAGCCCGGGTGATAGGCAAGACAACAGCCGAAGTGGATTCCTCACACCTGGACGATTCAGGCGTGGTCAAGGCAGGCAGCGGCGAGTACCTTGTGCTGACAGTGGATGGTACCCACAGTAGGCTCAGTGATTACCCCTTCCTGGCAGGATTCCATGTGGCCAGGGCGGCGCTTCGGGATATTTATGCAATGGGGGCCAGGCCGCTGGCCATGCTGTCTGATATCCATCTGGCAGATGATGGTGATGTGGGCAGGATATTCGACCATATTGCAGGTATTACGGCAGTGGCTGAACTGACTGGCGTGCCACTGATAACAGGCAGTACCCTACGCATCGGTGGGGATATGGTCATTGGGGAACGTATGACAGGCGGTGTGGGTGCAGTGGGTATAACCCAGACTATCTCTGCCAGGATATTAGCAGAGCCCGGTGATCTGGTACTGATGACAGAAGGGGCGGGCGGAGGCACCATCTCCACCACTGCCCTGTATTATGATAGACATGATATTGTGGATGAGACTATCAATATCAAGTTCATCGATGCATGTGAGGCCATCATGGATGCCGGATTGCTGGAACATATCCATGCCATGACCGATGTGACAAACGGCGGAGTGCGGGGTGATGCAAAGGAGATTTCCCGAACTGCCGGAGTAGAACTTGTGTTTAAGGAAAACCGTATCCGGCCGCTGGTAAACCCGTCAGTGCTGTCCATGCTGGAAGAACTTGAGATCGATTACCTGGGTGTATCCCTGGATGCACTTCTCATCATTGCACCGCCCGGTGCTGCAGATGACATCATCGGGGTACTCAGGTCAAAGGACATTGCGTCAGATGTGATAGGAGAGGTCATGGAGGGGTCAGGTGCCAGAATTGAGATCAATGGCGAAATTGTAGACTTTTCTCCCAGGTTCAGGGAGTCTGCATACACACCGATAAAAAAACTGGTAGGCGAGGATGAGCCCATGGACTTTAAACAAATGTGTAACAAAATTGATAATGCTGCCCTGGCAGCTATTGATAAGAAGCGCCGGATCGTTGAAAGATTGAAGCAATAGTGGTCAGGAAAATGTAAATTTCAGGTAGTATGAACAGGATTGACAGGATACGATCCAACCCTGTAAATCCAGTAAATCCTGTTAAAAGATTTGATTGAAACTAAGAAAATCACCTATATCGATATCGAAATGGGTTTATACTTTCCTATACATTCAAAAACCAAATAATATTTAACAGAGTCCTATGTGGTAAAATTTTTATCGTCTGAAGATAAAAGTGTTAAGACATTAGTATCAATATTAGGTTCTTAACTGTAAACCATATAAGGGTGATAGGCTCATGAATTGGAAAATTATCATTGTCATTTCTCTTTTATTATTTGTACCGTTCATTGTATCTGCGAACCTGGCTCCAGAGGCTGACTGGACAGTGAGCCTGGGTGGGAACCGCCAGGAGATCATTTATGATATTATCCAGACATCAGACGGCGGTTATATCGCTACCGGGATGACTGGTTCTAAAAGTTCCAGTAATGATGTGTACGTGGTAAAGCTCAGTCCGACCGGAGATGTGGAATGGGAAAATAATTACGGAGATATAAAAGTGGATTATGCAAAATCCATACGACAGACCTCAGACGGAGGATACATAATTGGGGGAGGGACCAGGTCCTTCAATGTGGGTGTTATTGATTATTATATTATCAAGCTGGATCCTTCCGGTGAAGTCCAGTGGGAAAATAAGTATGGCGGCAGCCAGACCGATATGTGTGAAACTATAATCCAGACAGAGGATGGCGGTTATATGGCGGCAGGCCAGTCCTGGCAGAATATCCTTGAAGGGAATATGCATCTTATCAAACTGGATCCTGACGGCAATAAGGAATGGGATAAGACCATTGGCGGCGGCCTGGAGGACGGGGCGTACGATATCCAGCAGACTCCTGATAGTGGATATATCGTTACAGGATATACACGTTCGACTACCGACGGCAGCTATAAGGTGTATATTGTAAAAACCGATTCTGATGGAAATGTGGAATGGAACAGGGATTTTGGTGGAGGTAGTGATGATCAGGCATTTTCGCTTGAACAACTCAGGGACGGTTATGTTGTTGCCGGATATACAAAATTACATGGGGAATCATCTGACGTTTATGTGGTGAAGGTTGACCTGGACGGAAATCTGGTATGGGAGAAAACCTTTGGAGGAAGGGATACTGAAGAGGTGGCACAATCCATCAGTAAGACGTCTGATGGTGGATACATACTGACAGGCAAAACTAACCAGTACACGTATGGTGCCTATGATTTGTATCTCCTGAAACTTGACATTAATGGTATTGAGCAGTGGAGCCAGGTATTTGGCGGTGAGAATGACGATTTTGGATATTGCGCTATCCAGAATTCCAAAGGCGGGTTCACTGCTGCAGGCCAGACCAAATCTACAGGATTCGGCGGTGATGTCTATATTATCAAGACAAAGGACCCGTTGGGTGGCAAGACATCTGGTAGCAGCGGACTCGAGGATATTCCTGAATACGGCTCGCCCTCACTGGGTGTTTTGTTTGGTTTCTTAATGTTGATTACGGCAGGGCTGGTTATTCGAAGGCGGTCGTGATCGGACCTGCCCACTCATTTGTTTTCATTCTGGTATATACCGCTGTAGCCTTCGCTAACATCACTGCTGAGCCTGAAAAAGATCAGCTGTACGACCCTGGCATTGCGCTTCAGCCTGAAACCTGCAGGGTTGTGCACCACCAGCAGGCTCTCGCTGCGCCCGCTATATCCTGCATCCCACACAGCGGTCTCAAGCGCAACACCGCAGCGCAGCAGGCTTGAGCGGGCCCTGGCAATGGCGGCCAGGCCATCTGGTATGTTCACTACTTCGTTGTAGATGATCTTGTATATGCCAGGTCCAAGGTGCAGCCAACCGTCGCCGTCGAATTCCAGCGGCTCTGTGCCCGGCAACTGCCGCTCGCTGTTGTCAAATGCTACCGAGCCCGGGCCTTGCAGGCTGTGTACGCTTTGCAGGGTCATTTCAACACCGTTGGGCTGGGTCTGGATGGCGGGGTCTATCATTTGTTCCACCAGGGGTGGTTGGGTGTTAAGTGCTGCTGTAAGTTCTTGTTTTGAGAGCATTGTCATGGGTAAACCTCGGATGGTATTGATGGTCTTACTGCACTTAATATACTATTTGTGTTGCGGGTTCTAATTTGGATCAGGGCTCTGGTTCAAATGGAACTGCAAAAAACACAATGAATAGCTTAAGAACTATTAAGAAATTAACAATTGGTCATATACTCAAATATCTGATAAGTATCTTTGGTGAAAAAAGAAAATGCCTGATATTGAAATCAAACGTGGATGAGCCTCTGGCAAAATGGATATAACAGCTTTAAAATGCCAATAAACACCTATAAAGTGTCAGTTTTTCTAAAATTTCATTATATGGGTTTGGATTGAGGGTATTTCAGGCAATTTTTGATACAATATATGCACAAACTCAATAGAATTAATTCAACTGTATCGAAATGTATTTATGATAGGTGCTAATGAATACGTTACGATTAGATCCTATTTTTTGTTATTTTTGGATTTTTAGCAATAATATGTACCTAAACAACTGTAATAGTTAGAATTTACTTAGAATTTCAATTAAAGGATTTGTAAATGAATTTTTTATAAATACACGCCTTAAATATCTCATAAATCAAAAAATAACGAATATACTCTGGAATGCCAGAGCCTCGGATGTGAAGTACTTCCGGACAACAATGTCAGATTTGGTGTCAAGGTAATCAATAACAGTTAATTCCTGATTGTTGACGTAGATGTTATACTGGATTATAGTGAATCTCTTTTCAAGCTTGATGGCAGTACAATCCAGAACCTGGGTATTATTAATCCTACCGTTCCCCGCACCGCCGAGTTTATCTTAAAACCTCTGGGCTGTATTCACAGGGAAGAAATTGCAGCAACTGTCAGGTATAAAGACCATACAGGTAAGAGGCACATACTGGATATGCGCCCAAAGGAAGTGCACTGCGTTTGGCCTTTCCTGAAAGGAAAGCCCATGAACATGGGCGAGTTCCTTGAGCTGTCAGAGTCGGGGCATACGGCAGAGGCGGGACTAAACTTCCAGGGAGTGGATGCTATCCGGCTCACTTCATTTCTGGTGCACACTGTGAAAATCGAAAAGGCATACTACCTGGGCAATTACGAGGTCACCCAGAAGCAGTGGCGTGAGGTCATGGGTATCAATCCTTCAAATTTCAAGGGTGATAACCTGCCTGTGGAAAATGTATCATGGAACGATGCCCAGGATTTTGTCAAAAAGCTCAACGAGAAAGAAGGTACGGACAAATACCGCTTGCCATCCGAGGCTGAATGGGAATATGCAGCCCGTGCCTGGACTACCACACGATATTCATTCGGTAATGATGACTCAGACCTGGGCGATTATGCGTGGTATAATTACAATTCGGGTAGGAAGACCCATCCAGTGGGCCAGAAGCAGCCCAATCCTTGGGGTTTGTACGATATGCATGGCAATGTGTGGGAATGGGTGCAGGATGAGTGGCATAGTGACTATGATGGTGCACCAACTGATGGCAGTGCCTGGGAAGATGGTAGTAATTCATACCGTGTCTGGCGAGGCGGCGGCTGGATCAGCATTGCAGGATTCTGCCGGTCAGCCCAACGCGACACACGCTACAGCATAGTCACAGGCGACCACTTCCCCCACCTCGGATTTCGCCTTCTTCAGGAGGTGTAGCTATTTTCCCCTTTACCACTTACTCTAAAATGCTGCAAAGCGGCATTTACCACTGGCAGTCCGAAGGCTGAGTATACGTAAGTCGCACCAGCCGCGGTGTGTTAAATACTCACCCGTATGACGAACGCATTAAAAATATATTAAAAGATATTTACATTGTTCGTGATATTATGCTAACATTATTTGTGACATAATGGCAAATGATTGTAGTAACATATAATTGGATCGGGTGCGGATGAAGAAAGATAAAATTTTAGATAAGGTTATTTCAGGTCAACATGACACTAACATAAAATTTCAAGATTTGAGAAAGCTACTCTTGAATTGTGGTTTCTCAGAGAGGATTCGAGGTGACCATTATATATTTACTAACGAACATATTTTTGAAATAATAAACTTACAGCCACTGAAAGATGGAAAAGCAAAACGATATCAAGTCAAGCAGGTGAGGGATTTGCTTTTCAAATATAAATTCCATATGGAGATGAATTAAATATGCAGGAGGATATAAAATACGAACTTATCATCTATTGGAGTGAAGAAGATGATGCTTATATCGTGGAAGTACCAGAACTTTCGGGTTGTATGGCAGACGGCAGGACATATAACGAAGCAATCCGGAATGTTCTTATTGTCATTGAGGAGTGGATAGATACAGCCAGAGAACTTGGACGAGATGTTCCGGTGCCAAAAGGCAGATTGATTTATGCGTAATATTTAAACGTCTTGCTACACAACTGCAACGTCCTGGACGATCGCGGCAACGAATGTCGGCTTTCGTCTTCTCCATGTTTTGTAACTACTTATCCCTTTACACCTTTACAACTTGCCCCATAAACGCCACATTGCGGCATTTACTTATACTGGCGTATCACCAAGCCTGTGCATGCGTTAAGCCACACAAGCAGGGGGCGGAGCCGCCGCCTGACCCCGTCCGCAAGGGCGAGCGCTTGGAAAGCAACAGTGTGAATGAATATAATATGCATACATTATTATTTTTTTTAACTTGACATATGAACCTATGTCAAGTTAAATATAAGATGACTGTTGAAAATGAATTTTAATCGAAACAAAGACAAAAAAAATAAAGGTGTAACAATTGAATAGTTCAATTATCACCGTAAATTTATTTAGTTTATTCTTTCTTTTTCCTTGAACTAATAATAAACATCAATCCAAGTACAGCAGCTACTGGCAGGGCAATTGTGGGGAATTCTGGAATTGCGTTAATACCTGTTTGAATTGTCGCCTCTTGCGTTTCTATTGAACTGTCGACTCCATCGAATTCATAGTGTGCTTCATAGGTAACAACATATTTTCCATTTACAGCATTAACATTTGTATAAGAAATAGTCCAAGTTTTGGAATTACCCCATTTGTCTGTTAGTTCTGTACCAAGGTTTCCGTTAATTGATGTACTAATTCCAGTTGGTACGTTTAAAATTTTAATTTTTGTAATGTTTTGATTTGTAGCATCCCCGGTCAATGTCAAAGTAGCAGTTAGAGTATTTGTTTCTCCTATATTAATTATGATGGGATCACCAATTACAGACAAACTTGGATTTACCGATCCAGCCGCCGCCGCCCCAATCATCCCTACTAAACCAAAAATTAGCAGGGCACTTATTATTAATTTATTCATTTATTTTTCTTCCCATCCACTTAAATTCGAAATTTAAATAAGGATTAATAATATTATAAATAATGGAGTATATAAATCTTCTGAAAAATATTAAAACTGATAATCATGATTATCATAACCATTCTTATTTCTAAAGTGCCAAAGAATCCAAACGCAAGTCAATCAAGTTAGAAAAACACCACATGTCCCCATCAATCTAAATAAATTCACCACGGTACAAATATCCCTATTGTACAAAACACCCCTGTCACAACAAACATAGCCCATGTGCCTTGCTTCTCAGTAACTCTCATATAATACGGCAATACCCACTTAAGCGTTAAAGCATTGGGCACCTCAATGCTCCCGTCCGCCCTTAGCCGACCAAACTTCGCAACTGGATATTTCCTCACCCGCCAGTACACATACATCAGGAAATTGACTGTATGGGGAATCAGCATGATAAAGCCGCTCACAATAAAACCTTGTATCACAATAATCACCCCAATGGCCGAGCCCACGGTCAGCGACCCGATATTGCCCCAGAATATCCTGGATGGATACCGTTCAAATAAATAAAAGCCAAGGGTTGCCCCGGTAATACTGACCACAGATAAAATATTCTCCACATCTTCCACAAGAATGCTCTTGATGATTAATGAGACCAGGACAATAACAGACAGACCGGAGGCCATACCATTATATCCTGAATGCATATTGACTAGGTTTGAAGCGACCAGGACATACGTGGGCACAATGAATTGAAGATAGAATATTCCCAGTTCCACTGACCCGAAAGCCGGGAATATGATGGCTGTATGGGTTGCATATTGAATCAAAGGGTATGAGCAATAATACATTAAAAGTAGCTTTGATGTACGGCCAATGTCGATCATATCGTCCAGCACACCGAACAGGCCGAACATGGCGATCACAATAAGCGCCACATAATTCGTAGGTGTGAACTCAAAAAACAGGGAGTTGAGTGACAGGGCAAGCATGGCAAGGAGGAGGATGGCTATCCCGCCGCCGGTGGGCACCATCTTTTCGCCGGGTTTGTAGTAGTCTTTTACTACCATGCCTTTTTTTGTGAGTTTCCTTATGAAGTAGGGCATTGAAATTGCAACGCCTAATAGTGGAAGCAAGAGTACGCACAGTATTTCGATTGTGATGAACTGCTGGTAGGTGAGGTGACTGAGTGTGTCGAAAATCTGCAAAGTGTTGGCTATCCCCTTATTTTTTAAATTTTTTTATGTTATATATTGCATTTTCAGGGGTTTAACTTTTGTGGTAAATCGGGTTTAAGAGAATTGAGTGGAATGGGACTTGAGCAATGTGTGTCTACAGATATCAATCTATATTGATTGAACTGTTTGACAATACGGATTAGAGCTTGAAATGATGTAAGTATTTTGTGTTGATTATAAAAAAATTAACAAATTAAACTGTAAATTATTAAAAGTTGCAAAGTAACAGCCAAACAAAGAAAGGAGATAAGAGAATTATTCAATCCTCTTTTCTTCTTCTATTGTGCAACATGAACATTATTCCTATAATTGCAGCTATTGGCAGGGCAATTGTGGAGAATTCTGGGATGGGAACTGCATGACAATTAACCCGTAATGAATTCGCGAATGTAAGTGGATCACTATTACAGCTACCACCTTTCATTAGTACAATTGTCCATTCTTCACCAAAATACCATCCATTTACACCAGGATATGTTAATGTTTCAATATGTGGATCAGATTCGGTAGGTTCATCGACTCCACTTAAAAATTTAGGATTTGTATGAAATCCATCTCGATTACTAACATCATTATAAGGTCCCGTTAGGCCATCATTATTTGCATCAGTTTCATCACTCCACAAATAAGATTCTGAAACAACAGGTAAAGTACCTGGTTGGTAATATCTGATTTGATAATATTTTTCATCCATTAAATCCCATGCTTTGGCTTCAATCCCACTTCCTGCCCAACTTGTTTCTAAATGATCATTTACTGTAGCAACTGCAACAAAAACACCAGTGATCAATAAAAATATTGTTAATATTGCACCTTTCATTATTATATTATTTCGTAAATTTAACATACCTCATAACCTCCTATAATTACCCTGCTCTTCATTTTCACTTTTATCCATACAACCTAACGTACAGAACATCGGTTGTCTAACAAACTCCTCAAGAATAACCATTTCCTTGTGGCAGTAATCACATTCAACCATTTTAAATTGCATTTTTATACCACCTTTAATTATATATTAATGAATTAATTAATTATCAAGTACTTAAATTTTTCCGAAAACTTCGAAAATTATTATAATTGTAATACTTATAATGCTCATGTATCCATATTATTTATGCGACATGCTTTAATAGAAATATAAACACCCCCCTGCATTCATATAATAAAGATTTTCCGACGCTTTACCAGTAAAGTTTTAATCATAATTTTGCCTGAAAATTCCAGAAATAGAAAAAAAATATCAGCAATCCTTATCAATACATCCCATATAATATAACTATTAATTAAGTTAGCAGAATAAAATGAAAACAGCAGGTAACAAATGGACATCATCCAGGCAATAATATTAGGAATCGTCCAGGGCATCTTTGAATGGCTGCCCATAAGCAGCGAAGGGCAGTCCATGCTAATCCTGCTCAACGCCCTGAAAATGAATGTAGATGAAGCAATATCAGTAGCCATATTCCTGCATGTGGGCACATCCCTTGCAGTAATAATAAAATTCAAGGAGGAGTTCAGATCAATATTATCCGGCGCCGACCGTGAACTTACCAGGATCATAGTGGTCAGTACCGCATGTACAGGATTTACCGGTCTGCCGCTGTATTTTATATTAAAAAGCACCTTTTCAGGTGGTACTGCCGCCACGGTCTTGATAGGTGTAATGCTAATCCTCACCGGAATCATCCTGGGCCTGAATAAACAATCAGGACATAAAACAATTGATTCAGTTACCCTTCCTGATATGATAATACTTGGACTAGTACAGGGGTTTGCCATTCTACCAGGCATTTCCCGTTCGGGTGTGACCATGACCACATTACTTCTTCGAAATGTTGAACAAAAGACAGCACTGGTAATCTCATTTTTGATAAGTGTTCCAGTTGTGCTGGGTGCAGTTGCCCTGGATGCTGGTACGATCCTCAAATTTGATCCCGTTCATGGGCTGGCAATGTTGGTATCATCACTGTTAGTCGGATATATCATGATGGATATTTTATTGAAATTTGCAGACAAAGTGGATTTTTCCATTTTTTGCATATCTCTGGGACTTATAACCTTAATCCTGACTGCCGGGTATTATGTCATATGATATGGCAAAGGTTTGTTGAAAAAAATATCCTTCAAATATTGCAAAATGTTTTAACCTACTAATAATGTATTTATATCGATGACAAGAGATGTGCGGCTTATAAATATTTTTGAATTTTTCCTGTTATTAAGCATTATATATGCTGTATTTATCTTTTATCTCTCATCACTTAGTGATATATCCATACATATGGGTTTTATTGATAAACAGTACATGTTGAAATTTTTTTCCATTTTCGAACGTTTTGGGTTAGGTATTATCACGGAAATTTCGGTATTTGCCTATTCAAACTATGACAAATCAATGCATTTTATTTTATACACAGGATTTGGTATTGTGCTTTACCTGACAATGCATTTTTCAGGAAATCCTATTTTACGAAAATATACTGTAATATTAGTTTTATTAATAGGTGTATTATATGCAATAACTGATGAGATGCATCAGTCCTATGTGCTGGGTAGGTCAGCATCTAAGGCTGACCTCGTGGCAGACACTGCAGGTCTTATTTTTTCAGTGATCATGATGCCAGTTTTGATTTACATTACAAAAAGGATTGGTGGGTGGGTTCACAGAGGTCAAACACTGTAACCTCATCACCACTATTTATTTCAACCCCTCTGCAAGTTCGATCTCACTTCTCCACCACCCCGCGATCTTCTCCACATCAGCCCTCGAATCCCGCACATCCCCTACCCTCTTATCCTCATGCACAATACCCACCCCGGTCCCGGTAGTATTCACGATCATCTCAGCAAGCTCCCGGATTGTAACACTAGCACCAGTAGCTACATTGAACACCCCGCCATCCCCATGTTCCATAGCAGCCACATTTGCGCGCACAACATCCAGCACATGCACAAAGTCCCGCGTTTGCCCGCCATCACCGTATATCAAAAGGTCTTCACCTGCCCAGGCGCGGGAAAGGAATATCGGGATGGCCGCCGCATACGTCGAGTTAGGATCCTGGCGCGGACCATAAACATTGAAATAGCGCAAGCATGTGGTGCGAAGGCCGTGGTTAATGTAGAACATGTGCGCCAGGTACTCGCAATCAAGCTTTGATATGGCATACGGTGAAGCAGGCTCTGGAAGCATATCCTCGCGTTTAGGGAGGATTGGATTGTTTCCGTAGACTGCAGCGGATGAGGCAATGATCACCTTAATAACACTCGCATCAAGGGAAGCTTGCAGTACATTCAGCGTGCCCAGGGTGTTGATGTTAAATGCATCCGCAGGCTTCTGGCAGCTAAGCGGTACAGAGACAAGCGCAGCATGGTGAAACACATAATCTGCACCCTTCGCGGCTTTGGTAACTGTAGCCTGGGCGCAGATATCACCCTCGATGAAAGTGATGTTGTTGCTCTTTGGGATGTTGCGTGAGTAGCCTGTCGAGAGGTTGTCAAGAATGGTCACATTGTGCCCGGCAGATGCGAAATATCCGGCAATGTGCGAGCCGATGAAACCTGCGCCGCCTGTAACAAGAATATTCATTATTTATACCACCTTTTTAATTTAATATTTATTCATCTCTCTTTTTTGTTAACTGATATATCGTTACCAGACTTGAACTAAATATTCTTGATTTTTCTTCAGTGTGTCGTTATTTTAATCGTTACCCTTGATTATGTATTTTGGTTCGTGTACTAAATTACGTGACCAAATAAGGTATTTCATCATTTATGTCCAATACTGATAGTTATATTGGGTAATGTAGTAAAATTGTTTAAATCTTCCTGCCACATAACGGTTCTTCCACAAAATCACGATTTATTTAATGCTACCGTATTTTACCCTTTTTCATCCAATTATTGTAACTAACCCATTTTCAACCATTTCTTTCAACTCATTGTGTGATGTTTAATTGGATATGGAAATAATATCCACCCCATGCAGCGCCCCCATGTATTTTTCCCAACCGCTTTCCAGGACTGCATACATTCCACCATATGCTCATGTGAATACTCCTTACCATATACGCTCCATTTATCATCATCCCGACTGCGGGCCGTCCTGCAGGTGTATACGATAATGGGGCAGTTGTAACATTAAATTATTGAGAAAACTATTAACTTTATAAGACCAAGTGATTATTAATGACTTTCAAAGATGTAGTAAAAAACACTATCAAACAACCCAATCAATGTATGACCCATCAAAACATAAAATCTTTTACTATCGATTTTCCTACTTTTACATAAATTCCTCCAAATCCAGAAAAGAGAACAACCTGACTTGTTTTGCATCCATCTCTTCAACAACCAAATCAACCTTGCCACCCTTCTTCCCTTGCACAAGAGCAACACGTATCCCCCCAACTTCTCCACAATATCTCCATGCAAGGCCGGGGTGTACAGTATCGAGGGCACTGCCAGGGGGGTCAGGCCCGTGGATGCTGTGGAAATGATGAAAATGCTGGGTGAGGTTCGTTATTTGGAGGAACTGGGTGTGCTGGTGGTCCTGACTGGTAGGGGAGTCACGAACCCCTGACTTGAATACGACTTGATGATGCGTTTTACCTATGGGTTTTTATTCTATAACACACACGCCCGTCACTCAATATCCCCTGCTTCGCCTGAAAACTTCGATTACATACACAGTGTTCTCTTTGATCATGTAAATGATGCGGTAATCTCCCACTCTTAGCCTGTGCTTTTGTGGTCTGGTGCTTGTCAGTGGTTTTATATCTGCACCTGATCTTGGTTGGTTTGGGTTTATTTCCAACTCTTTCAACGCATTTCTAATCCTTTTTTGTAATTGTTTTTGCAGGGAGTGAAATTGCTTTTGGAAAGTACGGGAAACGATTACAGAATACATTAGAGTTCGTCCAGCGAAATGAACTCATCATTTTCAAGTATTTTGTTCCATCGGTTGTCCAACCTTTTCCAGCCGGCTTCTTTGATGAGCTTCCTGATTATATTGTTATAGCTCTCACCCTTTTCCCCAAATTGACGTAATATTTCTTTTGTTTCCGAAGATACAGCTATTGTTGTAGCAGACATTGTTAATTACCTATAACTATTATAGGTGTTATATCACTTATAGTACTTACATAGCATAGCAAATACTAACTTTATTTATGAATCACCCACCTGAATGTTGAATACAACTTGATGACGCGGTTCTCTCGCTCCTATTATTTTCGTGTACTTGCGCCTGATTTGTGAGTTTTTTTAGTGGGGTGCGGTTGATTTTAGATTATCAGATCGCCCCGTCACTATACCTCGGACTTAAGTACCGTAGGCCTGTATATAATACCTGCCACCCGATTTTCCATCTTGTCCGTCAGTATAGATTTTCATATTTTTTCCTAACTTTATCAAGAAACTCACCCAAACATAAACTTTCCTGAACAATTTCAGAAAGCATCCCACAATCAATACCTATAAACCATTATACCGATAAATAAACATACAAATTTCAGGGAGTCATACCATGATAAAGATCTTCGGAGTCTCAGGAAGCCCCAGGAAGGGCTCAACAGATTATATTGTAAATGAAGCCCTCAAATACCTTGAGGAAAAATACGGTGCAGAAACAAGGTATTTCCCCGCGCGTGGCAAACACCTCAACTTCTGCATCCATTGCGACTACTGCATCCGCGAGCGTAGCGGCTGCATCCACAAGGACGACATGCCCGAGTTCTACGACGGCCTGGAATGGGCGGACGGTATCATCATCGGCACCCCTGTGTACCAGGGCAACCTGAGCGCCCAGACCAAGACCATGCTGGACCGCTGCCGGGCCATGGTGGCAAAGGACCCCGACATACTGCGCAACAAAGTGGGTGCAGCCCTGGCAGTAGGCGGCGACCGTGTGGGCGGCCAGGAGATAGCACTGCAGTCCATCCACCACTTCTATATCATCAGCGAGATGATACCGGTCGGCGGTGGTTCGTTCGGTGCCAATCTGGGCGGGACCTTCTGGTCACAGGACCGGATGGCCGAGGGTGCAGCCGAGGATGAAGAGGGGCTGCGTTCCATGCGCAAGACCATGAACCGGATGATTAAGACACTGGGAGTGCTCAGGGGTGAAGATATACCGAAAAAAGGTTGAGGATCAGTCAGTAAAACTCAGCTTCTTATCTGCGTATCTTGCGAAAGTAATCCACCCTCTTTCAAGAATTATCTGGTCAATGAAAAGCATAGGTGTGGCTTGGAATACAATCCAATGTACGACCAAGGTGTCAGATGGGTTTAATGGGTGCAGGGTGTGTAATAGTAGATTTAGTAAAGAGATTGTCGCCAAATTATTTTTTTAATTCTTCAAACCAGCTTAAGCCATTCCTCTCTGGTTATTTTAGCATCTTTTATTATTTTCCTTACCATTCCTTTTCCAATATCCTCACCTGGATGAACAGTGATAATTGTAGTCCGCCCATCAATATGCCGCAGAAATAGATGACTTCCTTTTTGTCTAATCTGCTGAAAACCTATTTTTTCAAGTGACTTGATAACTTTTTTAACAGGAAGTGGAGTGATTTTATCCATTTAAACAGCAACCTTGACTTTCTGGATGCCAATGAATTCTAATGGTGTTTCATTAATGAAGTCCGATTCAACTTCTAAATAGAGTTCTATCGCTTCTTTAATCCTTTCGTTTAATACATCTAGATTTTCTGCCTGTGTATGACATCCTTCAAGTTCTGGTACAGATGCTACATAAATACCATCTTCATCTTGCTCGATGACTATCGTGAATTCTTTGTTCATACTAATTCTTCACAATCCTATAATATTATAAATATTAATATGGGAGCAATGTTATGAATCTATCGATTGAAATTATTATACCTCCTGAATTTATAGGTGGTGTCCAAAATTTTAGTAGGATGTATTTATTTATCTGAATACTGTGCTTATACAGTATCGGAATATTTTTCTGATAATTTAAGAATACTATTGCATCCGTGAGCGCAGCGGCTGCATCCACAAGGACGACATGCCCGAGTTCTACGACGGCCTTGAATGGGCGGACGGCATCATCATCGGCACCCCCGTGTACCAGGGCAACCTGAGCGCCCAGACCAAGACCATGCTGGACCGCTGCCGTGCCGTGGTGGCTAAGAACCCCGACATACTGCGCAACAAAGTAGGTGCAGCCCTGGCAGTGGGCGGCGACCGTGTGGGCGGCCAGGAGATAGCCCTGCAGTCCATCCACCACTTCTATATCATCAGCGAGATGATTCCGGTCGGCGGCGGTTCGTTCGGTGCCAACCTGGGTGGGACCTTCTGGTCTCAGGACCGGCTGGCCGAAGGCGCGGCCGAGGATGAAGAGGGGCTGCGTTCCATGCGCAAGACCATGAACCGGATGATGAAGATGCTGTGAGTGGTCAGGGGTGAGGATATCCCGAAAAAAGATTGAGAATCTGATGAAAATAATTGCCACAGAGCGCACAGAGGACACCGAGGGTAAATACTCTGTGTTCTCTGTGTCCTCTGTGGCAGAATCGAATGAACAGATTACACAGATGAAAAGCAGAAATCAATTTTGTTTGGTGTTTATTTATGCTGCAATGTTTTATGTTATGCTCAATGGCAGTATCAGTACCTTATTCTTGACACTATTCCATCAAATCCACCATCAAAACTTGGTCTATGCCCTTATTTTTCATCAATTCGATTATTGAGCAGTCAGTAAAACTCAACTTCTTATCTGCGTATCTTGCGAAAGTAATCCACCCTTTTTCAAGAATCTCCTGGTCAATGAAAAGCATATTAATGAACCTCGGGATATCCTTCTTTTCATTCCCAAGTATGATGTCCCTTGCCTGTCCGGCTTTTTTTACATCGCCTGTCTTGTAAAGTATAAAAGTCATCAATTCGTTCAAAACAAAGTCAGAGGTAAATGCTGCACCATACTTGTTTTTCATTATGCTTTCAAGCAGGCCCGTAGCGGCACTATGATGCTCATCCTTCCTGTTAACGTATGTAATAAAGATGCCTGTATCTATAAAAATACTCATCTCATGCCCCGTATATTGTAATGTCGATATCTGACTCTTCTGTTTTAACACCCCAATCGGTCTGAAGAGACTTTATCTTCTTGATATCTTTTTCTGGAAGAGGTAGTGCCAGCAGCTTACCAAAGAAATTATCTTTTTTTGACCCCATGAACTCTATTATCCTTGAGAACAGTTCCTGCTGAGTGATTTTTTTACCGGCCTTGAGAGTAAACTCGGCCTGTAACATATCAAAAAGGTGCTTATCTTTGTCATTGACTTTGATATTCTGGCTCATAATACAAAATATAATTTGTAACTATTCAGCCATACATAAACGTTATCGGTAGACTGAATAGTCTACAAATAGATAATTGCACACAATTGTCAAATGCCTTTGGAATCGATGGACGTAGACTCAGTATTAAAAACTAAAAAATGTATCGCCATAGACACAAATAAGCTGATTTTCGTCATCGGCATCCGGTCTTAAGGAAGGCTGAATAGTTACTATAATTTTATCTAATATATCTTTTTCTACTACAATAAGGACCAACTGTACATATACATTAAGACAATGCCCCAGATTTTACCTGGCATTCCAAGTTGCTGATAAGAAAATATGTCGTAAGAGTTATAAGTTATTGTCCTCATTGGATATTGTACTATCAGGATGGATGGAAACAAGTGGCCGGAATTAGACGATTGGTTTTAGATGTATTGAAACCGCACTATCCTTTAACGCTGGAGTATGCCAGAGCATTAAGTGAACTTGAAGACATAAGCGGCGTAAATCTCAGCCTTTATGAAGTGGACCAGCAAACCGAGAATGTTAAGATCACTATTGAAGGTGATGACCTGGATTATGAACAGATCAAAGAGGTCATCGAGGAGCTAGGCGCCGTAATCCATAGTATTGATGAAATAGCCGCAGGCCGCAGGTTAGTCGAAGAGGTTGAAACGCTTCAGGACAGATAACCATTCCCTTATGCGGGGGTAACCAAGCCAGGCCAAAGGTGATAGACTCAAGATCTATTCTCGCAGGAGTTCAAGGGTTCGAATCCCTTCCCCCGCACTTTATTTTAGGGTTATAGGTAACTCCAAAAAAGTGTATGCTTCTGAACATATTTAGACTGTTGCATATATTTTTAGAATTTTTAAGTGCCCTGAAATGAACAAATCATCAAATTTACATTTATAATTAAAAATTTTGCTTTGAAAAATAGTTAACGCTAAAAAAATATCCACAATATTTGCAAAGTGGGAATTTATTCAATAAATAAAACAACAGTAGCTCAGAGTACCTTGGTTGGTCCTAATTATGGAGCTAAATTAGTTTAACTGGTTCACCACTCTTATGGATTATATGACATCCAGTAGGATTTATTTCATATTCAAATAATCTAAAAAATGGGGCATCTATTTCCAAGTTGTCTTGAGATTTATAATCATATTTTAAAATCACTTGAATTTTTGTTCCAATTATCCCAAGTCCTTCTTCTTTTTCAATTGCTATCTCATCTGCAAGTTTATGAATTTCTTCATATATGTTTATTGATATACTACTATTTGATTCAAGATATTCTGAATAATAATTAACCAGATACTCAGTTTTTTTACCATTTAAAATTCTAGCTATATTTAGTTCATATATTCTTATCAACCATAACTTAATTATTTGATAAGAATTATCAGGGATTGGATATATTATTTCAAATGTTATTAGTAAATTAGTTGCTGGAAAATCACTGATATTTTTTATCGTAAATTGATCTATACTAGTTAAATCATTTTTAACATCAACTATTAATTGTGGAATTCTTTGACGTTTGAATATCATCAAATTGTTTTGAATTATTCTATTTGTTAAAAAAACATAAAGTAATGTGACGAACACAAGCATTTTGCCATCACTTATTAACCCTACTACAGGTAAATTCACTTTGAGTAACCAAAACATGATTAAAAATATGAATGAAAAAACTATCGCCATTGAAGAAATAGTACTACTTAATATTCCAAAAAATCGAGGAGAAAAAATCATGAAAATATAAAGTAATAAAAATATAATGAAGAAAAATATTAAGAGGTAAGTATTATTTCCAATCGAAAATTGAAGAATAACAAGAAGAAAAACGCCAATAAACAGACCTAACACAAGATTTTCATTTTTTTTTAACTTATAATAAGATAACATATTCAACCTATTACATTAGACCCACATAAAATTATTGCTGATGTAAATAAAGATGTTTGATCAAGAAAAAATGGCTGTTGTTCATTATTTGTTTAGTATTGATGGTTCAAAGATATGAGATTAATTAAATTAACTGTATTATAAATCTGGTACGCTTTCACTTTTTTGTACGCTACTTTTTTCATGAATCTTAACGGTAAAAAATATAATTTAAAAATATACTTATAGTAAATTCATTAAAATCTAAGGTAATATCTAACATAATTTATTTTCACTAAACTTATTCATAAGCTCCCTTAAAATACCGGATACAGAGCCCACTTAACCCTAACCCTGTGAATAATAATATTCACCCTTTGATTTTTGCTCCCTGTCAAGTTTGGAGCGGTGTTTGTTCACCCTTGGCCTGCGGGTTTCCTCATCACGTCTGAAGGTAATATTGAGGTTTTTTAAAAACATATTCATGCCCTGGCGCATTGCAAATGGTCCGTGTACCTCTCCATATACTGCCGGTTCGCCATTGAACACTATAAGACGTTCGGATATCATGTCGATCATATAGATATCATGGTCAACCACCATGGCAGTAACGTTATTATTCTCTGCGAACCTGCGTATCACTTTTGTGGCCCTTGCCCTTTGTTCCACATCCAGGTGCGCACTTGGCTCATCAAAAATATACATATCTGCGGTCTTACCCAGGCATGCCACTATTGCCACACGCTGCAATTCACCTCCCGAGAGTTCGGGCAGCATCCGATCCATTAACTCTTCCAGTTGCATCGGCTTGATGATCCCTGTCTGGTAATAACTACTGTCGAACCTGGAATTGATACTGCGCAGGAAATCTCGCACCTTTAAGGGGTAATCCCCTTCCAGGTACTGGGGCTTGTATGCGATAGTAAGGTCGGTTTCAAGACTGCCGGTTGTGGGTGTTTCCACGCCTGCCAGCATGTTAACGAATGTGGACTTGCCTATTCCATTAGGTCCCACTATACCGATGACCTCTCCCTGTTTTATCTCATTGCCAAGGGTATCACTGCCGACTACCAGTTCAAACCCATCCTCGCCGTATTTCTTTGTGAACTGCTGGAATTCCAGCAGAGTGGGAATATCCTTCTGCTCCCTGGGAGGATGCTCTTCGAACTCAATAGCCTCGGTCCTGAGCCGAATGTTCTCTTCAGGCAAAAAACCTTTCAAGTACTCGTTGATGCCCACCCTGACACTCTTGGGGTGGGTAACGACCCCATACCCTCCAGGCACACCATAAACGATATGGACAGTATCAGCCAGCAAGTCAAGCAGTGCCAGGTCATGCTCTACAACCATCACAGCGCTCGTGTCAGCCAGTTCCTGTATGATCCTGGCAGCATTGATGCGCTGGTAAATATCAAGGTATGGGCTGACCTCATCAATAAAATAGAAATTAGCATCACGGCATACGCAGGCAGCCAGTGCCACTCGCTGGAGTTCTCCGCCTGACAGGTCACTGATGTTCCGATCCTGGATATGGCCCAGCTCCAGCTTTAGTACAATATCATCCAGTATCCCCTTCTCATCAGTGCCCTCCAGCAACTTCGAAACCTTTCCTTTAGCTATCTTTGGGATATTGTCCACATACTGGGGTTTCTGTGAAACCTTTACGTTGCCTTCCATAAGGGCTTTCATGTAGTCGTACATACCGGTACCGGAGTATATCTCAAGTACTTTTTCCCAGGTAGTACTGGTGCCGCCCAGGTTTGGTATCATGTTCCCGCTCAGGATATTTATGGCAGTGGACTTGCCCACCCCATTAGGGCCCAGTATACCAGTGACCTTACCTTCTACCGGAGTAGGCAGCCCGTACAGGGCGAACCCGTTTTGGCCGTACCTGTGCACCGGGTCATCAAGTTCTTCAGGCAACCCAATGATCATTATGGCACCAAAAGGACACTTTTTGATACAAATACCACAGCCCACACAGAGTTCTTCGGAAATGACGGCTTTTCCGTCCTCCCCCAGCACCACGGTTTCATCCCCGGTACGTACCCTTGGGCAAAACTTGATACACTCCTGGCTGCACTTCTTGAACTGGCACCTGTCCTTGTTAACTATGGCGATCCTCACAGTGTATTCACCTTAAAAACCTATCAAAGTGGGTTTAACAGTAGGGTCCACACTACCAGCCAGAAGTCGATGGTAATGAACTCCACATAGAACCAGTCTTTTTTCCCGAATTCCTTTAGATCTATGCCAATTACAGGGTATACCAAACGCTGTGCGTAATAAGAGAAAATAATCACAAAAAGCATAACTGAAAGCCAAGGGAATTCAGTACCTGACCCCAGCTGGAAGAAACAAAAAAATCCTGCTGCCGTTCCTATTAAAGCAGGAACTATGGTCTTGATGATGCCATCTTTATAGTTTTTCTTCTTTTCTTCAGGTGTTTTTTCAACTGGTGTGACTGGTTTGGACTCGGATGGTTTGGACTCGGATGCCTTGTCCAGCGGCTTTGTTTTTGCGGCTTTTTTATGCTTGGCCACTGCCTGCTGCTGGGATGCTGATTCTTTTGCTTTTTCCCAGAATCCTTTTTTTGCTGGTTTTTTCTTGCTCAAGAATTAATGCTCCTGACACTAGGGTTTGACTTTATAGATGCTGGATACTTTATATGTTTAACTATATTCAGACTTCATGCCATACTTAATCACGAAGGAAAGATTTACCACTAACTCCGTTTAACATCCTTATATATTGAAATTGATCAATCTACTAAACTGCTATATTTCTGCCAGGCGGATGAAAAGCATCTCCATTCGATTTTTATTATATTCTAATATTATCTTAAAAAATGCATATGGTTTTTGCTATGAGGTTTCAAAAATTTTTAATCGGAAGTAGTGGTATTCAGATGAGCTGAATAATCAAAAAAAAATAATGTGGCATCTGCCACATATTAAGTGATTTCAATATTCTAATTAAAATTAGAATATTAAATGTGAATAATATATTATGCTACAATTAGCTCTTTCTTGACTCCCAACCATCCGGATCCTTTGCAGGTTCGGCAGGGTTGACCCTTATGCGTCCAGCCATTTCCCTTACAGAACTGGCAATTTTTAAATGGTTCTTTTACCATAAAAGTTGTTTTTCCATGACAGGCAGGGCATTCTTCTCCTTCAACTTTTCCGGTTCCTTTACAATATCCACATAGTTTTTCCGAATATGTTTTCTCTTCCATATTTTTCATCCTATCAAGTTAATAAAAAACTCAACATTGGTATCATGATCAGCTATACCTTAACAGTTTGGATTTATTTATATGGTTTATCATGAAAATCAATGATAATATATGAGTAGTGCCAACAGCATTTATCATGTATATTATGTTACTATGTCCAGTAGGTTATTACGAAACTTCTAAAACTCAATTGAGGACGAATCACCAATATTGAGTGAATTATGTTTCCCCACAAGGTTGGTATCATCACCAATAATGGAAGATTGCAGGTTTACCTTTGAGATATGCGTTCTGGACCCGATAACACTGTTTGATATAATGGAATTTTCAATAATCGTATCACTTGCAATGGAAGCATAAGGCCCTACAACCGAATTCACTACCCTGACATTATTCCCGATAGCCACCGGATGAATAATAACCGAATCAACGATATCATAAGTGCCATTTGAATTTTCCTTCTCGTCCAGCAATACCTGGTTTGTTTCAAGCAGGGACCCGGCATGACCGCAATCATACCAGCTTGACACGGTAAATGTCTTTAACCTGCTACCGCGCTTGATCATCTCCTGCAATGCATCTGTCAACTGGTACTCTCCCCGCGTCCGGATGTTATTGTCAAGCATCCAGTCCAGTACATTGAATAACATCGATGTATCCTGGATAAAATACACACCTGCAATACCCAGGTTCGATACCGGACGTAAGGGTTTTTCCTCCAGGTGTTTAATACACGATGATTCAGCTTCCAGTTCGACAATACCGTATTTTTCCGGTTCGTCAACTTCCCTTACACCGATAGAACCCGAACAATGCCCGTTATTCTTATGCTGTTTATAGAAATCCAGGTACCCGGCTTTGAATATCATATCTCCCAAGGCGATCATGATATCCGAATCATCCACTGCTTTTCTGCTCAAGTATATGGAGTGCCCAAGCCCCTGTCTTTCATTCTGGTCAATATACCGTATGTTGAATGTATCACTATAATGCTCATCCACATACGATATCAACTGTTCTTTCCTGTACCCGACAATCAGTATGACCTCTTCAGGTTCAAGATCGACCATCCGGTCCAGGATATGGCCGATAATGGGCTTGCCGGCAATGTATACCATAGGCTTTGGCTTGGTATGGGTATGGGGGAAAAGGCGTGTTCCAGTACCGGCAGCAGGTATGATCACTTTCATGGTTATATTTCAAGCATTGGTTGAAGAGTTTTTAGATTTTTAGTATAAAATTAAACTAAATGTATATATAACCAGTGGAATTTGTGAAAATGAAATTGAAAACAAGAATATTCCCGCATCAATAACCACTATTGAATAAGGAATGTTTTTAAACTATTAGAGTTACATAAATTATAGAGTTCGGTTTCTATGACATTTGTTTTCCAAAATTCTAAAGAGATGCCTATACAAAAAAACTTCATAGATGACCTGAACAATTTCCTTAATCTCATCGAGAAAATACTCCCAATTGAAAACAAGGCCATTGAGTTAAACAGCCAGATGAAAAAAGAAGAGGAAAGGTTTGAAAAAGAGTCATCGATATTGACAAAATTTAGCAATGAACTCAATGATTCCCAGGAGAATCTGTTTAAAAAATATCCATTCGAACTTGTTAAGAAGTGCGGGAGTACAATCAAAGAATTTAGTATGGGTTGTATTAAAAAGCAAAAGGAACAGATGCAGATCGTCCTGGATGACCTCACTTCCTGCTCGAAGGATGAAGTTGACCAGATGGCAGAGCAAATACGCACAGAGCTTGAACCGTTCTTGTGGTCCAGGGTTTATAATGTGAATAAAACACAGCTTATCACTGCCAGAAATGAAAATGTGAATGGGAGTATTAAGATAGACATAAACGGTCTCTCATATAATTATGATGTTACCTACAATGAAGTTACATTGCAGACAAAGAAATTCATTAATGATATATCTATCCCGATTTGGTCAAAGGGCGGCCTGATCCATAAAGAAGACAGGATCAAGAAACTGGACATTTCTGATTATATCATTAAAAGAATCTATAATAATGATGATTTCCAGCTAGACCTGGAAAATAAAAAGGGTACAAAAAGGGTCAATGTCAAGGTTACTGATGATATAAGGCATGCCAGTATCATTTATATTGATGAGGTGGTAACCGATATTACATCCAGTGAAGACCTGTTGCCGCAGGTTGATTTCTATAAGCTGGGAGAACTTATCCGGGTCATAAAGGAATATGTTGATAATGAGGCAAACATAGCTTCAAAGACCCTTACATCCATAGAGATCGATGAAAAGGATGCCATTGCAAGTAACGAAATTTTCGATTCTATTAAGATCATTACTTCCCAGTATGGGGAGATAGTTTCTGAAATATTAAATAATGGGTTCACAAAAGAAGAAATTATCATTAAGGAAATTATTAAAGATGGAACCCGGAATGAGATTTTTATTAGTGTTGATGAAATAACAAACCGGCTTTCTGCACTGGGTGGAGAAGGACTGGAACTAATTGACCTCTTAAACCTGCAATAATTAATTGGTGTCACATTTGTTAATTATCAGGCCATTCAAACCAGAGGATTTCAACGATGTTATTGAAATAGAACGGCAGGTTTTCAGTGAACATGACCCTTATGTTTACATGGAATTGTATGAAAGTGTGCCAGACGGATTCTATGTGGCCATAATAGATGGGGAAACGGTCGGATATGTGGTTGGGTTCATTTCAATTCCGATAAGGGGCAGGGTTTTTACCCTGGCTGTGAAGGAAGAGTACAGGAGTATGGGGGTAGGTACGCAGTTAATGGATAAGATATGTGAAACCCTAAAAAGCAATGGGTCAGATGAGGCCACCCTGGAGGTCAGGATAAGCAATATCCCTGCCCAGCATTTCTATATGAAACGAGGATTTGTACCTGCATGGGTGGAGCGGGGATACTACACTGACGGCGAGGATGCGCTGATCATGAAAAAAGAACTTTAACAGGTCGTATGGTAATCAGATATGTCCTGTCCTGAGAATGTATATTACAAGCCCCATCCCCAATATACCGGTAACCAAAAAACCAATGAGACCAAGCGCAGGTATTCCCCATATATGGGGTTCTATGCCTGTGTGGATAATAAGTGCCGAGCCTATTATTAAAGCCGACAGGATCATGCTGAACGACAACCGGTTACTGCCCACATCCAATCCGGTAATTATCCTGTTCAGCCCATGATGCTCAAATTGTATAGTTATGTACCCTTTTTCTGCGTAATCGAGGATATGCGAGATCTGTCTCGGCATCTTGTGCATATAACGCATCACGTTTGAAGCATCTTTCACGGTATTTTTAAAAATAATGTCGGGACGCATGCGTTTTTTTATCAGCCTTTTAGCATAAGGTTCAATAAGTACACTGATATTGAAATCCGGCACCATCTGCATCCCGAACCCCCCGATGGTTATAAGCCCCTTTGAAAGCAGGGCAATGTTTGAAGGCACCATTGCCTGATGTCGCCGTAAAAGTGCCATTATTTCACCTATTGCTACACCGCAGTCGAGCTGTTTCAGTGACCTGCCGTAATATTTATCAAGCAGGTCAAGCAGGTCCAGTTTCAATGCAGGTATATTTACATTTTCTGATGTAATACCAAAGTCATAACTGATCTCGATAAACCGGTCAATATCATACTCGGTCATTGCAATAAGCACATCTACAAGCGCATTCTTGATATCATCTGTGATATGCCCGACCATTCCGAAATCAAGTAATGCAATGCGTCCATCTTCCATTATTAGCACGTTACCCGGATGGATGTCAGCATGAAATAACCCGTCTTCGAATACCTGTTTTAAGAATGCCTTTGCACCTGTATTGGCAATACTTTCCCTATCATACCCCATGGCATCAATAGCATCAAAATCGGTTGCCTTGACGCCTTTGATATACTCAAGTGTCAACACATGCTCGCCTGTACGGTCCCAATATACTTTCGGGATATAGACGTGAGGGTCGTCCCTGAAATTATGAAAGAAGCGTTCTGTGTTTTGCGCTTCCAGATTGTAATCCAGTTCCCTGAGGATCGACCTTGAGAACTCATCGACCAGTTGTGTCGGCCGGTACAATTTTGCATTTTGTACATGTTCCTCGACAAACCCTGCAAAACTGTACATGAGATCAAGATCACCATCAATAACTTTTTTAATATCCGGACGCTGGACTTTCACAATAACATCGGTATTATCATGGAGCCGGGCCCTGTGTACCTGACCAATGGACGCAGCGGCAATGGGCTGGGTATCAAAGGACATGAACAGGTCTTCAATGGATGCGCCCAGGTCTTGTCGTATCATATTTTCTACATCAGTAAAATCAAATGGAGCAACAGTATCCTGTAATTTTTCAAATTCCTTTGTGTACTCGATTGGGATCAGGTCAGGTCTCATGCTCAATATCTGTCCCAGTTTTACATAGGTGGGTCCAAGTTCTTCAAGGACGCAGCGTGCCCTTTCAGGTCCACTCAATTCCCCTTTATATCTCTGTGCCTTCATCCTTGAGCGTATAGACTGAAGCGGCTTGAGTCCTAACTGGTTTACAATGTGGTCGAACTCATAGTTCAGGAGAGTATCCACTATCCTGGTGTATCTTTTAGCCACTTCATATCTACGAAATCTTATGAACCGCACTGCAACCAGCCCCTTGTTAATTAATAAATAATTTATTATTTAATAAACAATTTGTTTGTACATCTATAAATCTACCCAGGCGACCTGCGACGACCTGTGATCACCCGGCATAAGCACGACAAGCAACAGGGCAGACAAAGCCGCTGCTGCACCGCCATAGATAAATGGAGCAGAAGGGCCGAGAATATCCCACAGGAGACCGGCAGTGATACTGGCGAAGAGCATCATGAACCCTGAAGCGGCATGGTATAGCCCCAGGGCAGTTGCTCTTTTTTCTGATGGGACTAAATCCACAACATAGGCTTTTCCAATGCCTTCTGTAAGTGCTTCGTACAGACCATAGATTATGAAAAGCAGCCAGATGTAGATACTTTGCTGTACCCATGCAAATCCAAAGTACACAATCCCGAAGACTATAAAACCGGCACTCATTATATTCCGCCGCCCCCATCGGTCTGAAAGTGTGCCCAGCGGAAATGCGCCCAGTGAAGATACAATGTTGAACAGGACATAACTTAATATTACCATGTAGAAGGAAAAACCAAGATTTTCTGCCCGCAGGATCAAAAACACATTGCTTGAGTTACCAAGTGCGAAAATAGCTGTTATTAAGAGGAATACTTTATAGTCCCTGCCAAAATCAGATACCTTGAACGATATCCGTTCAGTTACCGGACGCTTGCGTTCTGATACAAAAAAGGTGACCAGCAGGATGCTGAGCAGTCCGGGTATGAAAGCTGCAAGGAATACCAGCCGGTAGTTCTCGCCTGATAGGTAGAGTATCCCAAGTGCGATGAGAGGGCCTGCAACAGCACCTATGGTATCCATTGACCTGTGCAGTCCGAATGACCGGCCCCTGTGTGCGGCATCAGAGGAATCTGCTATCAATGCATCCCTGGCCGGGGTGCGCAGTCCTTTGCCTGTCCGGTCCATGAGCCTGGCGACCAGGACGAGGGGCCAGCCGTATGCCAGTGCCATAAGGGGTTTTGAGATGGCTGAGATGCTGTATCCGGCGACTACGAATGGTTTGCGCTTTGTGGTCTTATCCGAATACCAGCCGGATATCACTTTCAGGATACTGGCTGTACTTTCGGCGGCTCCTTCGATAAGCCCGACCAGTGCCATGGGTGCACCCAGTACCAGGGTTAGGAAGAGGGGGACTATGGGGTAGAGCATCTCGCTGGCAATGTCTGTGAACAGGCTGACCAGGCCAAGGACGAATACGTTTTTCTTGATGCCCGGTATCAGGAAATCTGGTTCTTTTTCCGGCGGTACTTTTATTGCAGTTATGATTTGTTCCCCATTTTTTAGTTAATGTTGCGAATGTATTCTATGATAAATTCTTCCATAGTTATTTGAAGTAATGTATCAGGTATTTCTTTTTAGCATGGTGTGGGGAAAATAGAATATAGAGCTGTTTTCAGCCATATATGTCACGAACCACGGATTTCCACTTAGCTAAGTCCAGGGGTATCAACGAGAGAGAGGATGTGTAAGTTTTTTGTTAGTGTTATTTAACCATAAAAACGTTATTTTATGTTATATTAGAATATACTACATGCCCAGAATGATTATTTGAGGGATTTGACTTTGAAAATAATCGGAGGACCCGCATCTCAACTTTTAGCAAGCAGAGTGGCAGCAGAACTGAATTGCGAACTTGCGCTGTGTAAGTTCAAGACATTCCCGGATGACGAAAAGTATATCCGCATCATAGACGACATCGGCCCGGAAGCTGTCATAGTCCAGAGCACAACAACCGATTCGGATCTAATAATACTGCTGCAGCTTATTGATGCATGTAGTTCTGCCGATTGCATACATGTTGTGATCCCCTATATGGGCTATGCCAGGCAGGACAAGATATTCAACCAGGGCGAAGCTCTCAGTGCCAGGGCCGTGGCCCGTACTATTGAAGCCGATAATGTGATCACTGTGAATATACACGAGAATTCTATACTCAACTACTTCAGGTGCAATTCCGTTAATGTCAATGCCGCACCCTTGATGGGACGATTTGTCAGTGCTATGGATCTGCACAATCCAGTGATATTAGCTCCCGATAAAGGTGCAAAAGAACTGGCAGCTTCGGCTGCAAAGGAGATGGGGATCGAATATGATCACCTGGAAAAGAAACGGATAAGTGGCGACACTGTGGAAGTAAGCCCAAAGAACCTTGATGCCAGGGGCAGGGATGTGGTGATACTGGATGATATAATATCCACAGGCGGTACTATGGCAGAGGCGGTGCGTATGCTCAGGGAACAGGGTGCATCCGATGTATATGTTGCCTGCATCCACCCGGTACTGGCTGGCAGTGCCGTAAACAAACTATATTATTCCGGCGTAAAGGACCTGATCGCCACTGATACAATTGAAAGAGCAGTTAGCAAGGTCACGGTTGCGCCCATGGTCGCACAGGCCCTTAAGGAATTATGATTCTATGGGCTCCCAAAAAAAGATGAACCTTATGGCTCCTGCCGAATCCACGGCCACGGCTGTTAATGTAATAGAAGCAGGTGCTGATGAGATTTACCTGGGCCTGGAGACACCTGGACTTGTGAACCTGAACCTTTCAGGCAGGGGCAGGAGCTGCAACGCAAAAGACCAGGCCGAGTTAGTGGATATTGTAACGTATGCCCATGACAGGGGCGTGCTTGTGGATTATACTGTCAATACCCCATTTATGGCTGATACACTTGAGGAGATGTATATAGAGCACGTGATGCGGGGCGTGGATGCCGGGGTGGATGCACTGATCGTGGGCGAGTTCGGTGCCCTGGCATTGGTCCAAGAAATGGATCTGGGAATTCCGATACATGCCAGTGTGCTGCTTAATAATTTCAACAGGGGGCAGTTAGAGATGCTTAAGGGCATGGGGGTCGCCAAAGTAGTCCTCCCGTTCAAGATAACCATAGACGAGATACGCCAGCTATCTGGCCTGGGAATTGAGCTTGAATTGTTCGGCCAGTTCGGGTGTTCCAATATTAACGGCACCTGCCACCTGATCCATAATGCTGATGAAAGTATCAGCCTGGGACTGCCGTGCAGGGCGAATTACAGGGTATCAGAGGACGGCAGGCTACACAATATCTTGGATGCTGGGACGGACTGCTCGCTGTGCAGTATAGGGGATTTGATGGATGCAGGTGTATCTGCCCTGAAAGTAGTTGGCAGGTGCATGAACCCTGAGATGATACGAACCATAATCCAGACCTACCGCAATGCTATCGATATGGTCCTGGACGGTGCTGTGCCGGGCGAGATAAAGGCATGGGTACTGGAGGAGATACCTTTCTGGATGATGCTGTGCGACCAGGACAGATGCAAGTACTTAAAGACGCCCATCAATGATTCATATATTTAGAGGTTAACGCGTGATAGAGATACGGACTGCTGATATGGCAAAGATCGGGCTGGTTCTTGAGCTCTCAAGTGAGTTCGGGTTGAATGTGGGTATTGGAAGCGAGTGCTGTGTCCATAAGTTGCCCAGTCCTGGGGAGGTGGCGGAGATTGCTTCACAGGTGGATGACCTGGCAGTGGTCACGCCCATCACACCGCAGAAACATTATGACAGGGTGCTGGACTTTATCAGGGGGCTGCCGCATGGTGTAAGGCTGGTGGTCAATGATGTGGGCGTGCTGTACTCTTTGGAGCGGGATGGTATGCTGGATGGTTTTAGTGCTGTGGTGGCAGGGCGGGGTATTGTGCATACGTCTGAGGCATGTCCGTGGGTGGACCATTTGCTGCGGGATGAATCGGAAGAAGTGAAGGATGCTTTTTTGCAGACCAATCTTAACTACAGCAGGACTCTGGGTTTTTTCAGGGATATGGGTGTTACGGCTCTTGAGACCGACCTGGAATTGAGGACGGTTGAGGCTGCGCTTAGGACGGGACTGCCTGTGGCCGGTCATGCTGAATTTATTGCTGTGTCGTATGCCCGTTCCTGTCATACTGCCAGGTTCTTTGGTGAAGTGCCTCCCGCTTGTAGGGAAAGGTGTAATGGTCCTATGGAACTGGAACTGGTGGATATGTTCGACCTGTCTGGCTCGCCACCGGGGTTTGCACAGCCAAGTCCTGAGATGCTTGGGATTTTTCCTAAACTGTACTTGCTGGGTGCTACTATATTTATGAAGAAGGATGTGCATGATGTCCAGGGTATGGAGAGGGTAATTATAAATGGGGATATGTATGACCCTGCAAACTTAAGGGGTGTTGTGATGGCTTTTGATGAGGGTATGGGATAAGTCGGGCTGACTAATCTTGTGCCTTTGTAATATACTTTTAAATGTGCCTGTTGTTGGGTTTTGATTTCTCTTTTTCTTAGTTTCTATCCAGAACTACCCATAATCGGAAGTACAATAAGTTCATTCACCCTTTTTCCTGAAAAACAGCCACTGCTCCTTGTCACCCCTTGGTTTGGTCCTGATAAGACAGTACACGCCTGATAGCCGCTGCCCATCCACCCTGAAGATTATCTTTCCTTTTTCATCATCCACTTCCAACGGCTCGAATGTGCCCCGGTCCCACATCTTAACAGTCCCGGCCCCGTAATGCCCTTTTGGAATTTCACCTTCGAAGTCGGCATATTCCAGGGAGTGGTCCTTGGTTGGTATGGCCAGCCTTTTCACACCCGGCTCGGTTGGTGGTTCCTTTGGCACTGCCCAGCTCCTGAGTACACCCCCAATCTGTAACCGCAGGTCCCAGTGTAACTTTTTAGAATCATGTTCCTGGATAACAAAGACACTTTTGCCTGACGATTTACCGGAACCTACAGGTTCAGTTATCCCTGAAGAATGACGTTCATTCCTGTTTTGTTCAGGTTTCATTGTACTCCCATCCGCGGGCATAGATGTTGAAGCATACATATACCATGTTCAGGTTTGCGGGCACTGCATACTGCACGTCCATGCAGTATGAGCCTGTATGACAAGTCGCTCCACTCCTCCTTCGGGGCCAGCTTCATCAGGTCCTGCTCGATCTTAGCCGGGTCAGTATATCGGGTCAGCCCCAGCCTGAAGGACAGCCGCTTCACATGGGTATCCACTGCAATCCCTTCAGTAATGTTATAGGCACTGGACAGTACGACATTTGCAGTCTTACGGCCCACACCTGGCAAGGTAATCAGTTCTTCCATAGTATCAGGGACATTACCGCTGAATTTTTTAAGGATTGCAATACTACTGTTCTTGATATTCTTTGCTTTCTGTCTGTAAAAACCTGTAGACCTGATATCCTGTTCCAGTTCCTGCAGGTCAGCTTCAGCAAATTCATTAATCTCTTTATATTTCCTGAAGAGTTCTTCAGTTACCATATTAACCCTAACATCAGTACACTGGGCCGAAAGGATAGTGGCTACAAGCATCTGGTGTGGTGTTTCATACCTGAGTGCGGTCCTTGAAATTGGATACTCATCCTTAAGCAGCCTGATCATCTCAAGCATCTGCCCGGCCGGTTTCATGAAAAAATAAAGGAGATATGAATAGATAATAGTTGTGATTCCAGATCTGGTTCCGGTTGTGATTCACTTAGTTATTCTACAGCAATTCCCGGTCTCTTATTTTGTTTTCATCCAAGCTGTCTGAAATTATACCGCCGCTCGTCTTTGATTTTCTTTGTGATGTAGCGAGTAGAAGCATGCAATACCATAAAATGTTTACGAAATGGTAAGTAAACAAACCTTCGCTTGCATGCGTTTACAACCATAACGGGAATTGCTGGTTATTCTATCCTGGCAAGGTAGCGTTCTGCTGAGACCGCAGCCAGGGCACCATCACCAACTGCCGTAGCTACCTGGCGCAGTAATGTGGTCCGGCAATCACCTGCAGCAAATATACCTGGTACTGAAGTGGACAGGTCAGGACCGGTAATAAGAAAACCGTTCCCATCTTTGTCGGCTTCGACAAAATCCGTTCCAGGTTCCACACCCACATACATAAACACGCCCCCAACCTGTATCTCTTTGATCTCATCAGTTAGCTTGTTCCTGACTATTACCTTTTCAACAGTATCCGTACCTTCGATCGACTGCAGGTTGGAGTTCCAGACAAACTCTATTTTCGGGTTCTTAAAAGCCCTTTCCTGGTTGATCTTTTCGGCTCTCAGTTCATCCCTGCGGTGGATGACATATACCTTGTTGACCATTTTGGTAAGGAAGATGGCTTCAACAATGGCACTGTCGCCGCCGCCTACCAGCGCCACATCCTTGCCTGTAAAGAAAAAACCATCACACGTAGCGCAGGTAGATACGCCCCTGCCAGTGAATTCGTCTTCGCCAGGCACACCCAGTTTCTTTGGCCTGGTACCTGTGGCAACAATTACGGATCTGGTCTCGAACTCATCATCAGAGGTCACGACTGTCTTGACGTCGCCTCCGTCCTTGATCTGCCTGACATCGGTAAACTTTATTTCAAGGTCGAACTTCTTAGCATGTTCTTCCATCTTTTCCATCAGTTCCATGCCGCTAACCTCGGGAAAACCCGGGTAGTTCTCAAGCATATGGGTCTTGATGATCTGCCCGCCCACCCCCAATTTCTCTATAAGCAGGGCATTCATCATTGCACGTTTGGCATATATGCCTGCTGAAAGTCCGGCAGGACCGCCGCCGATTATGATTACATCATATACCATTGTTAACCATCCATTATTATTTATCCTGGAATAATACTGAGTAGTCTATATTCCCTTTTCCATTCATTATACTTTTGTCAGGACTTTGCTGTCAAATCTTTTGGTGGTGAGGTTTATTTTACAGTTTCATTCTATGTGTTTGATTTGTAATTCATTTTATAGTCTGCTGCATAAAGACAAGATGTCTTTCGGAATATCGATACCAATTAAGCAATAAAGCAGTATCTCCGAACGAGACCGTTACATTACATGTTGGTATTATCAAACTAACCGCAGACAAACGCCGATAAACGCGGATATGCTGCCTGAAAATCTGTGTTCATCTGTGGTTTAATTAAATTCACCAACACGAATTGTACGGTCTCAAAATAGGCATAACTATAAGCCAATGACAAACATTAAGGAAGTCCAACAACTTTTAAGCGTAAATTAATCTTAACTTTCATACAGTTGTGCTAATAGCTCTTAATTGTTTTTAATAACTTAACGAAGTGGACAAAAAAAAGCAATTAAGCAGCTTTTTTTTGAAAAAATATGGAAAGTTTAAATATGGACAAATTTAAAAATCTTGGCATTAGTGTGCCCCTTCTAAAATCTATAAAATATGAGCATTTCGATAATCCTACAGAGATACAGGAAAAAACAATCCCGTTAATCCTTGCAGGTAAAGATATTATAGCCGGATCAGCCACAGGTTCTGGAAAGACCCTGGCATTTGCTTGTGGCATATTACAGAATGCTGAAAAAGGAAAAGGTATACAGGCTTTGATCCTGACTCCCACCCGGGAATTGGCAGAGCAGGTTGCAGGTGCTTTAACGAAATTCTCAATGTTCAGCCCTTTAAAAATTATGGCAATATATGGTGGTGTGGGGATCAGCCAGCAGATCAGGGGCTTAAAGACTGCTGATGTTGTGGTAGGAACACCGGGCAGGATACTTGATCACATCAATAGAAAGACAATTAAATTCGATAAGGTAGAAACACTGGTGCTTGATGAAGCCGACCGGATGTTAGATATGGGATTTAAGGAGGATGTAGTTCAAATTGTAAATAAATGTTCAGTAGACCGACAGACCCTTTTATTCTCTGCAACGATCTCAAAAGATATTGCCAAACTTGGCAGGAAATATATGGATGAACCGATCCATGTACAAGTTGAGTCTTATATCGATGCAACACTATTGGACCAGATTTATTATAGAGTTCAGGATAATATGAAATTTTCTTTGCTCTTGCATCTACTGAAGAATGAAAACTCAGAATTGATAATGGTTTTCTGTAATACAAAAAGATATACTGATACGATCGCCAAAAACCTAAAATCTTCAGGCGTGAAAGCCCGGGCAATTCATGGCGGATTAACCCAGAACCAGCGGAACAATGTTATGAAGCAATTCCATGAAGGGAGGGCTGATGTTCTTGTATGCACAGATGTAGCTGCGAGAGGGCTCGATATTAATGGTGTTTCTCATGTTTACAATTACGATATTCCCAGGGAGAGCAAACAGTATATCCACAGGATCGGAAGAACTGCAAGAGCTGGAAAAGAAGGCAAGGCAATAAATATCGTTTCCAGGAAGGACAATGATAATTTTAAAAATGTATTAAAATTTAATGATGTCGTGATAAGGAAAGAAAAGCTGCCTGCTCTGGAAAAAGCTGAAATGAAAAGGTCGGTGCAAGTTGGATCTAAGCATAACAATAAACGCATCTCCAGAAAGAGTCCTAATTCGAACAGGCACAAGAATCGATAGTTTTTTATATGAGCTAATGGCATTTTGGCGAAAATGCCTCATTTTTTAATTGTATATAAAGTATATATTTCCATGGCAACAATTCAAAAATTATTAATCAAATCGAGTATACATTGATTTAGTGCAAAGCGACATCCTTTCATACGGACCTTCTTACAACTATAACCCATCTTCGTCACAATGAATTAAAAACCATATCAGTGGACCACATCAATTTTCAAATCTGTTCTACATCTTCTTAATCCCAATCGATTTTAAGTAATTGTTCATTCCCAAATATTTGCAATTGAACATCTCCAGAATTTTTTTTTGTGTATTCG
>Ga0255428_1005_pt1 | contig 59391 bp, 60 predicted proteins | sample ANMaggSSYBR02J13_FD_182654 | JGI IMG/M metagenome (GOLD analysis project Ga0255428, IMG submission 182654) | Sediment cell enrichment communities from methane seep in Santa Monica Basin, California, United Staets - ANME aggregate JGI... | ecosystem: Environmental > Aquatic > Marine > Cold seeps >... | reverse complement strand
GAGAAGTTACACAGGGGTAGCTAATTTAAACAAATTATCTGAATTTCATAAATTGGTAGTCCCTACAAAACAGTGTGGGTCAATATTTCAATGAGTTGCATATCATATCTTCTGGCAGCACATAGCGAAAAACCAGGTGTTTACAAAGTAAAACAGGGCAGTATTCCCAAACCTGCACTGCTTTGTATGGACTACCAGAAAATTAAAGAAATAGAAAATGATATCAGAATATTATAAGTAAAAAAGAAAACAGCATTATGGAACAAGATGTCACTGTCAAAATACCACGCACATGGATAAAGGGGTTGCCTGAAGAAGAATTAACTCTTAAACAGATTATTCGTCTTGGCATTTACCAGTACAAAGTAGAGCGTGCAATTCAGTTGTATCGGGATGGTGTGGGCTCTCTGGGTTATGTTGCGGAACAAATGGGGCTTAACAAACAGGATCTGATCAGGGAAGCGCGTCATCATAATATCGATCCAGAATATTCCGAACAGACGGTCAAAGAGGAACTTTCTAAATGGCATTAAATGTTGTTTCAAACGCCGGTCCTCTTATGGTTTTTTCAAAACTGATTGCGCCGGCATTATCAAAAAATGCTTTGCTTCTCATGGATGAAGAGAGCGGTCGGAATTATGCCAGGCAGAAGAATCTACAGGTACGGGGATCATTGGGTGTTTTGATTGAAGCTTATGCAAAGAAATTGATCAGCGAAGATCAACTGCGTCTCTATTTTCAGCAAATCAGCGAAAGAAAAGATATCTGGATCAATCCTGATCTTTGTGTACGTTTACTTGAAGAAATATTTGGCTCCGATCCAGGTTAACGATTTTTGTCATATCAAACGATCATTATATAGAAAATATCCAGGGAGGTATTTTAATGCTTAATATAAAAGAACAGACCATAAAAGAACTGGATGAATTAAAGCCCGAGGCATTGGCGAAAGTATATGACCTGATAACCGAGCTAAAACGGATAAATCAGGCCAAAAAAAACAAACCGACCGCCGCCGCCGCCGCTGATTATATAAAGGTTAGGGAGGCATTGAAACAATGCAAAGGGTCTCTATCTGAAGATATAATGCTGGAAAGAGAAGACAGAATATGAATCTATTCTTTGATACTTCAGCGCTGGTAAAGTTTTTCCATGAAGAAGAAGGGACAGATATTATTACGGATTTGATCCTTGAGCAGAATAATGAAATATGGATTTCAGAGCTGGGACGGCTGGAATTCATAAGCGCCGTTTTCAGAAGATTTCGTAACAAAGAGCTGGATGAAGGGCAATTGAACACGGCAATCGATTCTTTAGTAAAATTCCAATAACGTCCTGAGCTTGGCACCGGCGTACAGATTGAATCTCAATAATTGTTTTGAATAGATATCTAATTTCATGATATATATAAAATATAGAAAATTCCTTAATATGAGGTGTCAATTATGCCTTTGACTTCTGCAAAAACAAAATATGAACATGTGGTCTTAGACGAAAAAGGCGTCCCCATTATTGCAGGGACAAACATGAAGGTAATTGAGATAGTACTGGAAAAAACAGCCTACGGCTGGAGTCCGGAAGAACTGCATTTCCAGCATCCCTATCTTACCCTGGGGCAAATATACTCGGCATTAGCCTACTACTGGGATCATCGGGATGTGCTTGATCGGGATATCGAACAAAGGCTTGCTTTTGTAAATCAGACCCGGAAAATTACAGAACAAACGCCTCTTGCTGCCCGGCTGGAATCCAAAGGATTGATCTGATTATGCTTGCGCTCTATATGGATCATAATGTGCCGCGAGCTGTAAGCGAAGGACTTCGCTTACGTGGTATAGATGTTATTACAGCCTATGAAGACAGCGCTGATGATATGAACGATCCAGCATTATTGGATTGAGCTACTGAACTGGGTCGAGCACTTTTCACACAAGACGATGATCTCCTTGCCGAGGCAACCAAACGACAAAAAGAAGGAGTTACTTTTGGCGGGGTGATCTATTCCCACCAACTGCAAATTTCTATCGGCGCTTGCATCAACGATCTGGAGATCATTTCAAAAGCTGGCGAACCCGAAGACTTGATAAATTGTGTGCAATTTTTACCGCTTTGAATATTAAGCATATCTTCGCCCGCACACAAATATTTAAAATTTTACTGAAATAATATCTGCCGGCCTATTGTTAAACCTGACTCTCCCAACGCAAATCAAAAAAAATACAAAAGTAAAAGTAAAAGTAAAAGTTCAATTTTTCATTGACGTATTCATGGAAAAGTGTAATTTTAAAAATTGATTTCAGGTGACTTTAAGGAAATCCCGTGAAAATCGGGAGCGAGCCCGTCGCTGTAATCGGGGACGAAAACCGCAAAATGTCACTGTCCAATTAGGATGGGAAGGCGCGGTAAGTAGTGTGATCCGAAAGCCAGAAGACCTATAGACTTTTCAGATAAATAATTTCACTGTGTTATCAGTCGTTGACGTATAACTAATACGCCTTCCTCCTTCTGGCCTTGTGAAATTAATTATCTGAAAGTCTATACCTGAAAGATTGTTTGGCAACCTCGCGGACAGGGTGCTAATCAACAAGCGTTTGAGGATAAAAAAGGCAATCCCCAGATCGATTTATCGGTTTGGGGATTTTTTTTTGCAATTCCAACCGAGGGGAAAGGAGAAATAAGAAAATGAAGAAGTTGTTAAGTTGTGTGACAGTATTATCAGTATTTATGTTTTTTGCCTTACCTGTACCGATTTTTGCACAGGAAGGTGGGGATGTGGCAACAATGGAAGAGGTGGTAGTGACGGCAGGCAGGGTAAAAGAAAAGAAAAAGGAGATTACCACCAATGTAACCATTATTAATGAGGAAGAGATCAAAAATTCTTTTGCCAAAGATCTCGGAGAATTATTGACTGAAAAGGCTATTGGGCACAGTCATAGATACCCGGGTGCCTTAAATTCAGTCGGTATTCGCGGCTTCAGGACAGAAACCCACGGCAATGACCTTGAGGGTCGTGTGCTGATTCTTGTGAACGGCCGGAGGGCCGGTACCGGTAACACAGCAAAAATCAGCACCAAAAACATAGAAAGGGTGGAAATAATAAGGGGCCCCGCCTCCGTTCAATACGGATCTGCCGCCATGGGCGGAGTCATAAACGTTATTACCAAGCAGGGAAAGGATAAACCCTCTGCGTTTGCTGAGGGAACACTGGGAAGTTTTGGCTACAAGGAAGGAAGTGCAGGGGCTTCAGGAAAGTATAAAGCGTTTGATTTTTCCGGCAGTTTTACAAGAGATTCTAAAGACGATTACGATACTGCCAGTGGAGAGAAGTTTTACAACACCGGATATGATCGCAAGGAAAACTGCAGCCTGAATCTCGGTTATGAGTTCCTGCCCGAAAATCGCATCGGCGTCATTTACAGTTGTTATGATGCCGATCATGTGGGCGATTCAGGATACTTGAGCCAGAACGATCTGGACGATTATAAAAATTCAAGCAACAGGGCAATCGACTTTATTTATGACGGCGGAACTCTGGATGGTCTCTTTACCTGGCAGGCCAGATACTTTGACGGCAAAGATGAGGATAAATGGTTCGATCCCACGGCAAGCGATCCCAACGTCTTTTGGGATGATGGTATTCCAGACGGACAGAAAACCGATCAGAAAGGGGCACAGGCCCAGGTATCTTACAACCAGGAATATTTTCTTGTTACCGCCGGTTTTGACTGGGTAAACTATGAAATAGAAACTTCCTGGGATCCGAAAAAGTCTGAATATGACAATCCTGCCGGTTTTCTTATGGCCAAAGCCAGGCTTTTTGACAAAAAATTTATAATTACCGGCGGCGTAAGATATGACGAATATGAAGTGGATATGAAAGGTGATGGGAAGAAAGAGAGTGATGATCACATTTCTCCGCGGGTTGGAGCGGCCTATCTACTTACAGACTGGCTGAAGCTGAGGGCAAACTACGGGGAGGCATTCAAGATGCCTTCTGCAAAGCAGTTGGCTGCGGATTATACTTGGGGAGCACATTACGTGGGCAACCCAAACTTGAAAGCGGAAAAAAGCGGGACATATGAAGCGGGTATAGACTTCTCATACGCTTTTTTCGATTCTTCCCTTACCTATTTTCATACCAATTTTAAGGATAAAATAGATACTTACACGACAGCGGGTGGTGATACCTCATGGAAAAACCTTGGAAAAGCTGAAATAGAAGGTGTGGAAGGTGACCTTTCGTTTGATATTGGCTCTCTTTTTTCCTGGGATTATCAGGTCAAGCCTTACGTCAGTTTTGTCTATCTTACAAAATACAAAGATAAGGAAGCTAATGAAGACCTTAAATACACATCGGCTCTTCATGTATCATATGGTATCACAATCTCTGATCTTGACGGCTTTTCCGCCAACCTAAACCTTTACTACACAGGGAAACAGGATATTACTGATTACGAAGGCGGTACTTACACGACGATAACACAAGGCCGCTTTACGTTTGCCAATTTGACTGTCAGTAAAAGGATCTTTGATTTCAAAGAATACGGGGGGATCACCTTGAGAGGCGAGATTCAAAACCTTTTTGACAAGGATTGTGAGCACGTTCAGGGCTATCCCATGCCGGGAAGGAGCTTTTTCCTCGGTCTGGGGTATGATTTCTAAAATGACATGATGGCAGGGGGAGTCTCATGCGGAGTATCTCCCCTGCCACGCATTTTATGAGGGTAAGATGAAAGAAGTCAAACATTACTACTATTTATGCTCCTTTATTCTTTTTGCAATTCTCTGGAGTGCAGTTCCGGTATTTTCCTATCCAATAGCGTTTACTGATGTTCAGGGCAACCATATCTCAATTACAAAAAGTCCATTGAGGGTTGTTTCCCTGGTACCCGGCATAACCGAAATTATTTTCAGAATAGGGGCAGGAGATGCGGTCAAGGCCGTTACCCATTACGACACTTATCCGCCTGAGACGGTTTATAAAACTGTCGTTGGCGGCTTCTTCTCACCATCCCTTAAGGCTATTGAAGCGATACAGCCTGATGTGATTTTTTTATCCGGTCTTCATAAAGAAATTATAAAGAAATTTGAAAACGAAAAATGTCAATTAATCAACCTTGATGCAAAGTCAGTTTTTGATATCTATCGAAATATCGATTTGTTGGGCAAAATTTTTAACAGGCAAAAGCAAGCTGAAACGCTTATCAAAGACATAAGGAATGAGCTTCAAATTGTTGCCGGGAAGGTGGAAAGCATTCCGGAATCAAAGAGAAAAAGGGTTATTCGCCTCATGGGGCGAGACCCGGTGATGACCCCCGGTGATGATTCCTTTCAAAATGAATATATCAGAATCGCCGGCGGTATTCCTCCAAAGCTTAACAAAAAGGGTAATATTGTTCTTGTAACCAAAGAGGAATGGATTAGGTTTAACCCACAGATTGTTTATGGCTGCGGCGGTGATAGAGAAGCAGTCAGGAAGTTTTTCGACCAGCCCGGCTGGAAGGATGTGGAGGCAGTAAAAAACGGTAAGATATTCTACTTTCCCTGCGATCTGACATGCAGGGCTTCTACCCGTGCCGGTTATTTTGTTTCATGGCTTTCCGCCAGGATTTATGAAAATGAGTTTTCCAGGGAAGAAGTACAAGTCTTTAAAGATCATATATTTAAATCACGTCATTTTGATCTTGACCTCAATTACATAGAAGATGCACGTATCGTATACAGCAGAATCCATGATTTTGTGAACAAAACCCTGATTGTCGAATTCAAGGCACCATTATCCATCGTTTCCTCCCTCGAAGGACAACGCAAGCATATCATATCTGTAGGAAACCATTATTCTCCTCCTCCATGCTGGGCGCTTGGACATAAACTCGGATTGAAGAAAATAAGGGAGCGGGTATATCAGGTCATCGGTAAATCGGAAGATAAAGTCAGTTTCATCTTTACCGGTGCGGATATGGACAACCTGGCGGTAAAGCAAAAACGGTTTAAAGATATGAAGGTATATGCCCTGGTAACTGCCGGAGTTAAATCAAATGCGGTCAGGATGTCAGTTGATGAAGGGAGGTTTTATGAGCCCGGGACCGTAAATATCATTCTTTTAACCAATATGAAGCTATCACAGCGTGCGATGACAAGAGCCATCATCAGCGCTACTGAGGCTAAAACCGCAGCGTTACAGGATTTTGATATCAGAAGCAGTTGTACTCCCCTCATTCACCAGGCTACCGGAACAGGAACCGATAATATCATTGTTGTGGAGGGTAAAGGAAGTGAAATTGACAATGCCGGCGGCCACACAAAGATGGGGGAATTGATTGCAAAGGCCGTGTATGAAGCTGTTCAGGAAGCAGTGTATAAACAAAACGGGATGGTTTTCCGACGTAATGTTTTTCAACGTCTGAAAGACAGAAAAATCAGTGGCTTTGGATTGATTTCCGTGGATGGATGTGAATGTAACGTCGGCAAGTACGATTTGATTAAGGCCTTTGAAGAGATACTTCTTCAGCCCCGCTATGCCGGTTTTATCGAATCATCTTTTGCCATAAGTGATGACTATGAAAAGGGGCTGGTTAACGATCTTGGCTTTTTTGAACTCTGGTGCAGTGATATGGCTGAGGAGATAGCCGGAAAAAAGATAGGAACCACAAAAGATTTGATTGCTGATAAAGACATGCCGCGTGTGCTCAGGATGGCATTGAACAGTTTGTTGAATGGTCTTTACGTCAGAATAAAATAGAGATATGAGAAATGAGGAAGTCTGTTCAAAAATTCTATTAATTGGAGGAATAATGCTGGAAATATTCATTAAAGGCGGACCTGTCATGTATCCGCTTTTAGCCTGTTCGATTCTTGTTCTTACTGTAATAATAGAAAGGGCTTTATTCTGGATAAGTGTAGATATGCATCGCAATCAGCATCTTATAGATGAGGTTCTTGAGTTATGCAGAGCAGGGGATTGGGAGTCGGTGAGAATGAAGACAAAAGGGGCAAAAGATTTTATTATCAAAATACTTGTAACCGGCATTGTTCACAGAAAATTTTCCATGACCAAGGCCATGGAATCTGCTGCCGCAGAAGAGATCAGGAGGTTGCGCCGATATATGGGCGTGCTGGATACCATGATTACAGTAGCGCCTCTACTCGGTATTTTCGGAACAGTTATCGGTATTATAATGTCATTCGAGGCTCTGGGCTCAGCAGGGATAGAGCACCCACAGGCTGTTACTGCGGGAATAGCGCAGGCGCTGATCACAACGGCAACCGGGCTGGGGATAGCCATTTTGTCTGTATTTCCTTATAACTTCTTTAATCTCCGTATTGAAAAGGCTGTGCTTAATGTAGAAAAATACGCAACCAGTCTTGAAATTGTTTATGAAAAGCTGCTGCAGGGTTCTGGTGTGAAAGAGGAGGATCATGCATGAAGCTCAACATGAATACACACAAAAGTGTACGTATTGAAATGCTTCCTTTGATTGACATAGTTTTTCTTCTGCTGGTGTTTTTTATATATGCGATGCTTTCAATGGCCGTGCATCGCGGATTGCCGGTCTTGCTGCCTGCTTCTTCCACTGCGGAAATTGAAAAAAAATCAACACTATCCGTGACAGTAAAAACAGACGGAACGATTTATGTTGATGAAAAGCTGATTTCCATTGAGAACCTGGCCTGTTTTTTAAAAAAAAAGGCTGAAATTGATAAGGATACCGGCGTTCTCCTTTTTGCTGAACGAACCCTTTCATATCAAAAGTTATTCCGCATTTTAGATCAGATAAGGATGGCAGGTCTGAATCGGATTTCTCTTCAGGCGGAGGCTGACCAGCAACCGTGAAACGAATTTTGATTGCTGCGATAATTGCTGTTGGAATACATTGGCTTTTTCTGGGGATAGAGTTTGACCGGACAAGAGGCGGATTTTCAGAAAAGCCGAAATCCCGCATTGTGACCATGACACTGGTTTCCAGGCATCTGAAAAAAGCTGAATCTAAACCGGCTATTAACAAGCGTGTGCCTGTAAATAGAAATAAAAAAAAGGCAGAGAAAAAAAAGCTTCTATCTAAACCGGAAAAGAAAAAACATGTTATACGATCATCTAATGCAACAAATATTGATGATAAAAAAAAGAAAACAGAACCCCCAATAATTTCAAAAAAAAATAATCTTGCTCAGGAACCAGCAAAGGACATTTTAAAGGATAGAAGTTCCACTGAGGCAAACCAGAGTTTCTCAGATAGTCAGGGATTTAACTCTGTGAAAAAAGCCATTCCCATATATGATAAAAATCCTTCGCCAGAATATCCATTAATTGCCAGAAGAAGAGGTTTTCAGGGCACAGTAGTCCTTGAGGTTATGGTGAAACCCAACGGAAGGGTAGGGGACTTAAAGGTTTTTAAATCCAGTGGTTATAAAGTTTTAGACAGAGCCGCTTCGGTATCTGTCAGGGAATGGATATTCAAACCCGCGACAAAAGGAAATGAAAAAATTGAAATGTGGGTCAGAGTTCCTGTATACTTTCAGTTAAAGTGAGAGTAAAGGCGTTTGCGTTGCTGATCCTGTCTCATATTTTCAAGAATTTTTTTAAACCGTATTAGGCCATATCTCTTCTCGTTCCATATCTCTTCTTGAATTTCATCAGAAAACGGCTAATTTTTATCATAGTCTAAAATAGCCTTGACTATTTTGTAGTACAGGTTAAAATAGGTTTATGCGATATATTACCTCGTTTGTTCTTGAAGATTTGAAAAAAAAGATGGTTTTTGTTGGCGGTCCACGCCAGGTCGGCAAGACCACGCTGGCCAAAGCCGTTCTTTCAGCGGCCTTTCCTGCGGGGCGTTATCTCAACTGGGATTTCGATGAGGATCGACAGGATATTTTACAGAAAAGATGGAGTGCAGACAATACGTTGCTTGTGTTTGATGAATTGCATAAATTCCCCAGGTGGAAAAGATGGATTAAGGGAATTTATGACGTATCGCATGAAACGCACTCATTCCTTGTTACGGGTTCTGCTCGTCTCGATGTTTATCGTCGTGGCGGAGACTCATTAATGGGACGTTATCATTATTGGCGTTTACACCCCTTTACTCTTGACGAAATTCCCAAAGGTATTTCCCCAAAAGAAGCTTTTCATCGTCTCATGACTGTTGGAGGTTTTCCCGAGCCGTTTCTTGATGGAGATGAACGTTCGGCGCGGCGATGGCGGCGAGAGCGTTTTGATAGAGTCATTCGGGAAGATGTTCGGGATCTGGAATCTATACGCAACATTCAACTGCTTGGCATGTATCTGGATTTATTGCGTCATCGGGTAGGAGGATTAATTACGTTATCAAACATTGCAAATGACTTACAGATTTCTCCGAAAACAGCCAAATTATGGCTGGAAGTTTTAGAGAGGATGTATCTTGTTTTCAGTGTTCGCCCATACACGAAGTCCTTGCCCCGGGCGGTTCTAAAGCCTCCCAAAGTATATTTCTTTGATAACGGCGATGTCCTTGGGGATGAGGGTGCTCGTTTTGAAAATCTTATAGCAACATCTTTGCTTAAGAGATTACACTTTCTTGAAGACAGGGACGGTTATCGCTATGAACTGCGGTATATCCGTGACAAAGAGGGACGTGAAGTCGATTTTGTCATTGTAAAAGAGGGTGAATTGGAGGAGTTGATCGAAGCTAAATTCTCAGATGAGAACATATCGAAATCCCTTCTCTATTATGCCAAACGCCTGAACCCAAAAAGGGCTACGCAAATCGTTGCCACGATCAAACGGCCTTTCGACAAAAATCAAATCAAAGTTACTGATCCTGTCTCATACTTTCAAGGATTTTTTTAAACATGAATTGATGATTTTAAACAGGTGAAAAAGGCCATGCGGATCAAGAAGCAGACAGTGCCGGCTGTTTGCACAGGTCAAAAGATTATACAGATTTAGTATCTTTTTCAGGATATTTTCGGGATATTTTATTTTAAATTTTTGGGCGATAAATAACGTATTATGATAGTACAGTTTATTGTCAATGGAATTGTTTCTGGTTCTCTTATAGCCGTTATGGCCATCGGGTTCTGGTTTATTTACAGGACTACCAACATATTTCACATCGCTCACGGTGCAGTTTATACCGCATCTGGCTATATCTTTTACAGCCTTTACGTCTCCAAAGGATATTCTCTGCTTTTATCCCTCCCTGCTTCGTTAATTTCGGGTGCTGTGCTTGGTCTGGCTATCTATTTTACAGTCTATAGGCCTCTTGAGAAAAAAAATGCTTCAACAGGAATAAAATTCATAAGCTCGCTGGCCACATACATATTAATAGTCAACGTGATAGCCCTGATATACGGCAATGAAACAAAAATACTCTCTGAAGGATTAAGTGCCAGCATCAGTTTTTGGGATATTATTCTTACAAAGATACAAATTTATCAGGTTATATCTTTTCTTGTTCTTTTAGTTCTCTCCTATCTTTTTGTAAAAGGCACAAAGGCCGGAAGGGCTATCAGGGCAATTGGCGATAATTCCAGACTGTTTAAAGCCCTGGGGCTCAATGAAAGATGGGTTAAAGGGATGGTCTTTTGTATAGGTTCTGCTATCGCGGGACTGGCATCAATACTCACAGGTTTAGATGTTGGAATAGACCCCCACATAGGAATGTTTGCGATTCTGAATGCTGTTGTCGCGGTCATTATCGGGGGAATTAAGAGGCTTGAGGGAGTAGCTTTGGGAGCATTTCTTATCGGCATACTTCAGAACCTTGTCATCTGGCAGTTTTCAGCAAGGTGGGAGTCTGTGGTTACATTTTTAGTCCTTGTGGTGGTTCTCCTCTATAAATCAGGAGGGCTTTTTGTGGTGAAAACAAGGGTGGAAGAGTTATGAACTACCTGCTTCATATCCTTATAATGATTTCCATCTATGCCATACTCTCTATTTCCTTAAATCTCCCTGTAGGCTATGCAGGGCTTTTAAGCCTTGCGCAGGCTGCATTCTATGGCATAGGAGCGTATGCGGTAACTCTTTTTATGATGCAAGCAGGAATTAATTTTTTTGCGGCTGTAGTTCTATCAGTTATACTTTCGGCAATTCTTTCGGTTTTTGTATCCTATCCATCCATCAGATTAAAAGGTGATTATTTTATCCTGGCATCTCTTGCCTTTCAGATAATTGTCTTTACGATCCTATATAACTGGATTGACCTCACAAGAGGCCCCTATGGGATACCAGGAATACCAAGACCTGAACTCTTCGGAATAGTTTTTGACAGCCTTCCAAAATTTTTTGCGCTCTCCGGAACGATAGCCATTGGAATTTTATTAGTGGCAAAGAAATTTTATTCTTCTCCCTTTGGGCTTGTGCTAAAGGCTATCAGAGAAGATGAACTTTCGGCCATTTCAATCGGCAAAAATGTGAGAAAGTTCAAGGTGCTTGCCTTTGCTATAAGTGGCGGACTTGCTGCGATTTCAGGTGCCCTGTATGCCTCTTATGTGACCTATATCGACCCGACAAGTTTTACCCTTGATGAGTCCATATTCATACTTTCCATTGTTATGGTCGGTGGTTCCGGCAATCTGAGAGGCCCTGTGACAGGCACCTTGTTAATGATTCTTTTGCCGGAGGGCCTGCGGTTTCTTGGAATACCTGACAGTGTTGCGCCGAACCTGAGGCAGATTATCTATGCCCTGGTTCTTATACTTCTTATGAGGTTCAGACCACAGGGCATGGCAGGGGAGTATAGACTTGACTGAAATCTTAAAATTAGAAAATGTCAGCCGTTCTTTTGACGGGCTTAAGGCAATAGACGGCCTTGATATGAATATAGAAGCCGGAAAGATTTCAGCCATAATCGGCCCAAATGGCGCAGGCAAGACGACTTTATTTAATCTCATCTGCGGTTACTTGTATCCGGACAGCGGCAGGATAATCTACAAAGACAAAGACATTACCATGCTGAATCCATGGGAAAGAGCATCTTCCGGGATTGGGAGACATTTTCAGGACATAAGGGTATTCAAGAAACTTACCCTTCTTGAAAATCTCCTTGTCACGTTCAATGACGGATCTGAAAATCCTTTTAAGGCTATCTTTGGGAGAAAAAGCAGGAGAGAGATGGATAAGATCAAGATAGCCATGAAATGGCTGGATTTTGTCGGCCTTGCAGACATGAAAAAGAGCCTTGCAGAGAACCTCTCCTGGGGACAGCAAAAGCTCTTGAGCCTTGCAAGGCTCTTATGCGGTGATTTTGATTTATTGCTCATAGATGAACCTGTAAGCGGGGTTAACCCTGATATGGTAAAGGTCATTCTTAAAAAAATAAGAGAACTAAAAGAACTCGGCAAAACAATAATTGCAGTAGAACATGATATGACAGCGGTAAAAGAGATATCGGATCGTGTCTATTTTATGGATTCCGGCAGGATTGTGGCTTCCGGCTTGCCGGACGATATTTTTAGCAATCACGAGATCATGGAATCATACATGGGGCTTGATAATGTTGCTTGAGCTCAAGAACATACATGCCGGATATGATGGAAGAGAAATATTGAGAGGCTTGCCTCTAAATATTAACGCTGGTGAAATAGTCTGTATTATAGGACCAAATGGAGCAGGTAAGTCAACGGTCTTAAAAGTGATTTCAGGGTTTCTTTATCCTAAAAAAGGGCATATAATATTTAAAAACAAAGAGATCACAGCTATGGAGTCTTACAAAAGAATGGCTCTTGGCATAGGTTATTTTCTTCAGGGCGGAGAGGTCTTTAATGATATGAGCGTCTATGAGAACCTGGAGATGGGGGGCGCGAACCTTAAGAAATCTGTATTCAAAGAAACGGTTGAAGATACTCTCAACCTTTTCCCTCTGCTCAAAGATAAACTCAATAAAAGAGCAGGACTCCTCTCGGGCGGAGAGAAACAGATGCTTGCGCTCGGCATCGTGCTGATGGCTAAACCCACGCTTCTGTTGCTGGATGAGCCGTCAGCGGGCCTTGCGCCGGGCCTTGTTAAAGTGATTATGGAAAAAATTGTTGAGATCAATAAGACCTATGGGACCGCTATTTTACTTGTAGAGCAAAAAATAGGACAGGCATTGAAGGTGGCTTCAAGGGGCTATTTGCTGAAGAATGGGGAGGTTGTTTTTGAAGGCTTGCCTGAAGAGATAAGAAAGGTGATTAGTACGAGGGTGGTTCATGATTGAGTTTGAAAGCCTTGAATAGATATTCATGGACTATCCATACTTTGCTACGATAACCTTGAAAACCTTAATGTTTTTAAAAGCAAAGAGATGCGAAGATTTTATTTCAGATTCAGAAACACAGACTCTACCCTTCACAGGCTTCAGACCTCTATACAGGCGTTGCTTGATAAAGGGAGTTACATCATCGCTTCACTCGAGCTTAAGACGCCGAATACAAATGCAGAAATCATAGAAGTTTTGAGCGGTGCTGGATATATCATAAATAATAGGACGAAGAATTACATATGAATACAGATAAAGGACACTATTGCGGTTATTGCTTTCTTAGTGAAGATATTGACGACATCTACGGTTATGAAAAAACGACACGTGAAATACAATTCTACTCTGACCTCATACAGTCTCATTTTCCAGAAAAAAGAGAATTGCGCCTTGTTGAGTTTGGGAGCGGAACGGGACGATTAATCATAGGTATCCAAAAATATTTGATGGAACGAAATTATGAAATTGAAGCATTTGGAATCGAGACCTGTCCTGTGATGTTTCGTATTGCAAAAACACGTTCTTCTAATATTACATGGATTAATCTCGATGCTTCAAACATGTCAACGAAACATAAGTCCCGAAATCTTAATGAACACAAGGATATTATTCCGCCCGAACTTGATTCTTTTGATGCTGTCCTTCTCACACAGGGGGTATTGTTACATAGACCAGATGGGGAGGTGGATCCACCATTCGAGGACCCAAATCATTATTCTAAAATGATCCTGCAATTATCACGGTCTATTCTACGATCCAATGGTGTAATCATTATTGACACGGTAAGGTACGAGGATGGTCGTGCCAAAAGAAAAGGTGTATCCGAGAGGCATGGTGCACTACGTTTACGCCTTCATAGAGAGCAAAATGATTCTATTTATGGTGAATCGGAGTTTTTGGGCAACCGAGAAAGAGTTAAGTATTGGCGCATTGAGTCAAACAATCCTATGCGTTCATGGGTTTCACCATGGGTTTATCGTTGTACTCCATGCCCTGAAGAAGTATTAAAATGGGTAGGTTCCGAAGGGTTAAAAGTTATTAGTCAGTTTAAGGGTTATGGCGCGAATGATGAAGGAAGATTGATAATAGTCGCAATCATTACAAAAAATTAGTTCGACAGGAATTTTGATAGAAGGAAAGGAGAACCCATTATGATGAAGAAAAGCTTATTATCATTAGGTTTGGCTTTTGCTCTGTTTTTGGGAACAATAACGACCTCGACTGCGGAAGAGGTGTATAAAATAGGAGCAATATTGCCATTGACCGGGAATTTGGCATTTCTAGGAGAGCCAGGTAAAAATGCTTTAACCATGGGTCAAGAAGAACTTCGAAGGAAAGGCATCAACATTGACATTAAATTTTATGACAGCAAGGCTGATCCCAAGGAGGGGATAAGTGCTTTCTATAAAGCAATAGATATAGATAAAGTCAAATTCGTTCTAACAACTCTTACGGGCGTTTCTCTTGCGGTTAAGCCGATTGCGAATGAGAAAAAGATTTTCCAAGGGATAATTGCAATATACCCGGCTATTACGAAAGGTAGTAATTATGCGATGCGGTTTTGCTACAATGCGGAACTCGAAGCAAAAGTAATACTAGACTATGTAGAGCAGAAGAATATGAGAAAGCTTTTTATTATGAGAAGCCTTGACCCAGTAGCAGAAATAGAAGTAAGGGATTATATAAGACCATCGTTAGAATCGGCTGGTATAAAAGTAGAGGAGGAAACATTTAATGTTGGGCAAAAAGATTTTAAAGCGCAGGTGTTGAAATTAAGAAATTCAGGCATTAAAACGGTAATTCTCCTCGGTTACGGGTCTGATTTTCCAGGCATTCTCAGAGAAATGAAAAATCAGATGATTTTTGATGATATTCAGATTATCGGAGGTATTGGTTACATAGAGCTACCCGAACATATAGAATATGAACTTGTAAAAAATGCTGTGTTCACGGTACCAAGTTTTTATGTTTCTTCTATTGGTGGTAAGATAGGCAAAGAATTTAAGGAACGATATAAGTTGAAATTCAACAAAGATGTTACTTATGATGCTGCATATACATACGATGGCTTGAAGATTTTAGCAGAGGCATTCGAAAATGTACAAAACATTGAGCCCAAGGATATAAGAGATTATATTCTTCGTAAGAAAACGTTTCAAGGAGTGGGCGGGGTTTTGAACTTTACGCCAGATGGAGATGTTGAATCGTCTATTAGTCTTGCAAGATATTTAAAAAATATGACATGGGAAAAGGTTGTTAAATGAATATGTTAAGTCTTGTTTCAAAGCTCAATCCTTCATTGCAGCTTCATAAAACAATTATGGCCATCGAAGATCTAAATGGAAAATGGAAAATGGGAAATATTCCATTTGAACATACCTACGGACGGATTCCTGGGGAGAAAGAGATAAGGATGTGGTCTATTCCTAGATCAACCATAGAATTCCTTAGTTTCCTTGCTATTCTTCAAAATGCAAAAGTTATAATTGATATAGGAACATCTGCGGGTTACAGTGCGATATGGCTTGCGATAGCAGCAAAGGTTACAGGAGGCCATGTTTACACAATAGAAAATTTTGAGCCTAAAATTGAGGTAGCCCAAAAGTATATCAAGCAATCTACATTACAGGATTATATTACTTTAATTCAGGGGGATGCTAAAGATGTGCTATCTAACTGGGATGGAAAGAGAACAATTGACTTTGCGCTTCTTGATGCAGACAAGGAAAATTATGGTGTTTACCTCAGAACTTTGCTCCCACACCTCAACAAGAATGGAGTCGTAGTTGCCGATAATGCAGGAAACTTTAGGCATCTTATGATGGATTTCATCTCTTTGGCTGAAACCCGAGATGATCTAATCAGTCATTTTTTAAATATTGATAATGGATTGATGATTGTCACAAAAAGAAAGAGCTTGTAGTGAAGAAAGATAAGTCTGTCTATGATGATTGATTATTACAAATTTTTCAAGAGCTTGACCGATATTCTTGACAATATTCATAAGTTCTATAGTGAAGAAAAGGAAATATCAGATGATGAGCTTAAAAAAATATACAAGCCTGTTCTAGAGTGTCCAATTCTTAAGAATAAAATTGTATGGTTCAACGCTTGGTCAGAAGAATCCGATGGAAGAATATCGTTATATTTTTTAAAAAATCCACCCGATGCAGCCACTAAAAACATATTGGATATGGTTTCATATCCAGAAGTTAGTGAATTTGTGACTTCAGTGCGTGATCTTTATGATAAACTTGGGAGAAAAGACTTATCCTATATAATTTCAAATTGTGACGATTCTGAAGTTAATGAGTTGGTAGAACTCCCTGCCCTTTATTTCCACGTAAAATTTAGGCAAATGGCACTTGTTGCATTTGATAAGACCAATTTCAACGAGCTACACGCCCGATTAAACACAGCTTTTCAAAATAATGGCGATAACGGACTAAACAAAACAATAGAAATATTAAAAAAATCATATAAAAAAATAAAAGATATTGAAGACATAGGAAGTCATCTGGGGTCACTATCAAATTTAATCAAAAGTGATACAGAAAAAGCGAAAATAATCAATTATTTTGCCTGGATAAAATTGGCCTATCCCCAAGATTGGAAAATATTACTTGCACTATCAGGTTTGGTAGCAAAGGAGGTAAAAAGCGTTCCCGTGGGGGTAAACATCGGTTTAACAGAAGTGATTCCATTAGATGTTATTAACTGGTTAAAAATAGCGGTTTCTCTATTTTTTACAAGAGAATCTGTAGAATTTTTTGAGAGAAAAGCTAAAAAAGAAGCATATAAACGCATTAAACAGGAAAGAGAAATATCACATTTGCTATATGAATTTCCACATATTGTGGGGAATTATGTGTCTAGAGATATTGAAAAGGCATTGGAGTTTGGAGACACAAACACAGTAAAAGAATTGGCAAGGTTCATGAAGGAAATAGGGACATATATGAGTAGCACTCTTAAGGCTAAAGAACCATCTAAGATAAAGTATAAGCTTAAGGAATGCATAGAAAGATTCAAAAGTACGCCATTAAGGCTTACGGTAGATACAACAATAAATGAAGATAAATATTGGACACAATTAAGCAAATGGGAAGCTATGTTTGAGAAGATTGATATAGAAGATTCTTTAATAATTTCGTTACCTGAAGGTGTTTTGGAGATCATTTTTTCTAATTTGTTATCCAATACTATGAAGATGGCCGATAAACATGAACCTAAGGTTTTTATATCGGCAAAGAAAGAAAACGACGAGTGTGTCATCACCTACCAAGAATATAACGGTATAGGGTTTGACCCCAAAACAGTGAAAAATATCAAAAGATGGGCAACTGAAGGACCGTCAGAGAAAGAAGGAACTAAAGGGTTTGGTTATCGTTCAATTTATAAGGCTGCAAAAGAGATTAGCAAAGGCAAATTTAAAATAATAATAAACTATAATAATAGAGAAATAGATATCTTGGATGATAATACTCTTGAAGATTTTCGAGTAGGTAAATTGCATCCAATCCATAAGTTTATATTCGATATTTATTCTGCTTTTTCAGATAAAGATGTACAAGATGCTGCGAATGCATTTGACTAATAACGTGATAGAGGGGGGAGTGGTTAGATGCCCAAAAAAATATTAATAATTGATGGTTCAGACTTTCGGAGGGATTTAATAAAAGTCGTAAAGGATTATACGAGTTCCATGGGCATCATGTACGATGCAATACCTAACTCGAAAGTGCCTGTGAAAGAAATTAAGAACTTCGTTAAGGATGAAGTGAATCGGAATACATATGCTATGGTTTTTTGTCACTTACGTTGGATTTCAGAAAAAATTGAAGCGTTAGATGGACTGAAAGATTCCGACTGGTTTAAGTTAATACTTAATATCGATAACAGAGTAGGTGTATCTAATGGGAGTGACTTTAGAGAGAAAGCTGAAGAACTCAACCTTTTTAAGAATTGTTACTCGCACAGAGAAGCAGCGGATATGCTCAGAGAGGTCTTAGATGAATACTCCAAAAGATCAAGAAAATAGATGTGAACTGGAGTCGTTAACCGCAGAAATATTACTAAAAGATTATTTCAAAAAAAAGGTCGCCCCAGGTATCCTCCACCTCTTCCTCCCCATCGACATAGACGTGCAGGCATTGGAGATAATTAAAGATGATGCAGGAAGAGTAGAAAAATATTTGTGGGGTGATAGAGATGTAGAAGGAATGTTTGAAAACCGCGAGAGCGATGAGCATTACCGCCAAAAGCTTTATGACTTGTGGCATCTTTTAGGAAAGAAATACTACCTTAGGCAAATTGGCAAAAACGCCTCATCTAAAGTAGAGAACCTCACACCGATAGATAATCCTCACGATGACCTTCTCAAGCTTGCGGGGCTTAGCAATGGAAACCCTAAAGGGTTTGCAATTTATACCTTCCTTGAATCTCTTGATACTGGAAAGAAAGACGATAGGGACATAACAGCAGAAGACCTCTGCAAGCCTTTCAACTTGGTAATAGAAGTGAATGGAAAAAAAGAGGAAATCAAATCTTTTCATAACTGGTACTGTGCCTTGGCCTCATGCCTGCGTGGAGCGGAAGGCTGTGAAGGGAAGTAACTAAATTGAAATTAGAAGTTCCGTATTTTGAACAAGAGAAGTCTACCACCTGTGGCCCAGCTTGTGTGCGGATGGTGATGGCATACCACCGCGTTGAGCAACCTGAAGCAGAATTGGAGGAAATCTGCGAAACGAGCTGGCTTGGCAATACATGTGAAGAGCTTGCTTCTGGGGCTCAAAAACTAGGATTTGAGGTCGAGGTAATAGAGAATATAACACTGGAGAGCCTGGAAGATTCAGTGAGAAGTGGAACACCCGTCATTGCTCTATTAGACCCTGCACTCCTCTATGGTGGCATTCAGGGTTTTGGGCATTTTGTGGTAATTATCGGATTGGAAAAGGGTATGGTTTATTTCCATGACCCTGACTTGGAAAAAGATTTGTCTAAGGATACTCGTATATTTTGTAACGCATGGGCAAGGTACTCATTTAAGGGGGTGAAGATATGCAAGTCTATGAAAAAGTGAGAAAATATTTATATGAAAACATCGGACATCTAACTACTCCTGGAACACCAAGATTCGATATTAAAACTAAAACCTGGAAGGTGCCTGTCCTATGTAAGACTGAAAGAGGAATTTTGATTGTAGGTGAGTTCGCTCTTGATAAGGATGGACACTTTATAAATATCCCGACTAAACAGGAGATGTTGAAAACGGCAGAGATCGAAGTCTCAAAACTTCCATTTCTTTTCTATGGATTCAAGCGAGAACTGGAACATAAGGGTATTAAACCGGTGACAATTTAAACATGGTCATTGTACCCTTGCCTCATGCACTGTGCCAGTGACACGTTAAGTCGATTTTGTCTCCGATCCAATGAAGATTTCAATTTCGATCTTATTATGCCCATGTTCTTCATCCTGTGTAAAAAATGCGGATTTTATACAATCAACTTGTTTTTGCGTAAGTCCAAAGGGGGATTGCATAGTGGACATTGTGATTGATTGTAACTTTTTGCCTCCTGATAGAGAGGAACTCAAGCTTGCTCTGATGAGAGCATTCAAGTTCGTGATAAATCAAGAGCAAAAATCAGAAAACAAAAAGGGACAAGAAACTGAAATTGTTTTTTTTGACCTTGATACCGGAAAGGATAAAATCGAGGAATATTTTCAGGAAAGGCTTTTCGGGGGAAAAAATATACGCGCATATCATGTCCTTTTAACCCTTGAGCATCCACCTTTAGAAAATAACGATTCCGAAAATGACACGATCAAATTGTTCCTTGACTACCTCGACAAAAATCAGCTTGGATGGAAAATATCTTACTTTGACTGTGTTAAAAATCTATCTAATTTATTAAAGAACGGAAATTTGAGAAAGCATGTGCATAGAAACTATGAGAAGGTCCCGCATATGTTTTACGCTGCTGTCAGGACCACTTTCCGCCCTTATAAAAGTAAGATCAAGCCTGGAGAAATAATTAGAAAGGTTAAACATGATAATATAACAAGTGAGAATCATCGGAAAATTTTTTTCGGTTCTAACCAAGGAAATGAAATGGGGAGTGATTTGAATGATCACAACATGCTAAGAAGTCTTGCGCAAGCCTTGCAAGAATTTTTCCCTAAACATTCTAAGAATTCAGAGACCTCGAAACCGAAGGTCAAAAATCATCCTCTGGGCATTGCTTACCGAAATCGTTTTGTCACCCTTTGTCGTGATATGGGGGCTAATATAGTCGAAGACGTGTTCAACTGGACAAATGAGACACGCGGGAGTTACAGACAATTTAAGGTTCTTATAATTGACGATAATTATAAACCATTCAAAAATCTGATAACGGTAATAGGAAAACACACTAAATTGAAATTTTTTCGGCTTAAAAATGAGAAGTTCTGGGAAAACCTCTATGACTCATTGAAAAAGTACAATGAAGCCAAAATTGAAGATACGGCCAATCATTTTGTTCTTCTTGCAAGGAAGAACGAATTAAAGGGAAAGGACGTTGATAAGATTTGTGCAGATGGAGAGAAGAAACGTTTTACGAAGTTAATCAACGAAATTAACAAGACGCAAATAATACCACCAATGGCAAGAGTGAGTAAATTACGCAACAGAAACGAATTATCATTAAAAGAGTTCGATTTTTTCCTGGTTGATCTCCAGTTCAGGGAGCAGAAAATCGGTGACAGGATGGTGAGATATCTAAAACGGCTGCTTGAGGATCATGGAAAAAGGAGCCCCATTCTTATCTTGAGTCTCAGTGATGATTCAATGGATATCCAGCGCTGTCTCAATGAAGGAGCAAGGGGATACATATATAAGGAAAGGATTTTTTCCATTCCCTATCGTTTAAAAGAGCTTTACGAGGAAAAAACGTCCTCACCTTCTGCGGCCCATTCGCAAAATTTCAGATCCCTCTACCAACTTCCCCGCCCAATCATAGATAGGCTGAAGAGAGAACAAATAACAGGAAATAAGATTGACCATGAGTTGATTGACCATGAGTATGAGTGGATTGACTGCCTCCCAAAGGCTGATCTTCATGTCCACTTGGGAGGTTCAATGCCCGCGGACCTGATTGCGGACCTTGCCTTTAACCACCTTCTAAACATGGTATATCAAAAAGTTGAGTCTGCTAAAGGTAAGACCTTTGATGTTAACGAGATTGACAAAGCCCTGGAAGAGATAAAGATTAACGAGGTCTTAGCGAAGATAAACGACGAGCACATACGATTTTCAGAGAAACAACTGCACAGCGTGGATAAAAGCATTGTGAAAGAGATCAAAGGAATTATAGAGAAGATAGAAAACCAAGAAGAAACAACTATGCCATTCCCAAATCGGAAAATTTGCGACGTTGCCGGTAACACATCGCCCTTAAAAAAATTCTTGGATTCGGAAGAATTGGGAATAGAGAATTTGGACTGGGATTATAAATTGTGCATCTTTCTTGTCAGGCTGGCATATAAAGATGGCTATGACCCTTCTCTCAGATGGGGAACAGGTGGTTTCTACTACAAGCTCATTGATAAGGTAGTTAGAAAACATTATTTGAATAAAAAAAATATTTATGAGTACTGTGACGAAAAAAAAGACAAAATAAAACGATCTTTTGATAAATACCTTGAAAACAAGTTTGACAAGATTTTGATCAGAATAAAAAAGATATTTAACGAAACCGGAATTGGTGGGAAGCTTGAGAATTCAGTATATGATGTATATGATCCGGACAATCCAGATGGCTGTTGCCTACGTATTAAACAGTTACTTAATGCGGGGAATAAGGATTCCTCGCTTATTGGTTATTTGCGAGGTTGTGAAATTTCAGGCGCCCAACTACTGAGATCTTTTGAAAATATCATTATTGCCGCTTTCCGCATAGGGCTTGAAGCATCGCTAAACAAAATTCGATATATGGAGCTTCGATGTTCACCAGATGGTTTTGTTCTGCCTTACACAAGAAAGGAAATCGAAAATTCTTCTCTCAACTTTTTTATTTCAAAAGAACTTGATGGGTTGATTTTCGATGTGAAGAAGCCTGAGAGCGATAAGGAAGAGTGTTCGGTAAAGAGGGGAAGATATTACCAGGTGCTTGATGCTTTGCTCTGGGGGTTCGGAAACGAATTTCAGAATCGGTCCATACAAATGGCTTTTGAGTATCTGGGGCAAAAAGAGAAAGAAAAAAAGAATTTTATTGCACCAAAAATTACTATTCTCATCTCTGCAAAGCGGCACAAGAATATGGGCAAGATAAAGGATCAGATCCAAATGTACCAAATGTATAAGAAACGGTTCTCGGAAAGAGCGGAATATTATGCGCCTATCCTCGGATTTGATCTGGCTGGCGCTGAAAAGGGATTTCCTCCGTCGGTCTTTTCAGATGTCATGACACCGTTATTTGAAAAGTGTATTAATATGACAATACATGCTGGTGAAGAAACTGATTGGCTGTACATATGGCAGTCGATCTATAAACTTCACGCTACACGGATTGGTCATGGGCTTACACTGGGAAACGATTTGAATTTGCTTCAGTTAGCAAAGGAGAAAAAAATTTGCATAGAGATGTGTCCCAAAAGCAATACGCTGACTAATAGAAATTTTTATAACACCTTCAAAAATAAGAGGGAATACGAAAAAAGGATATTAAAAGAGATTCGCGACTATGTGAGATTACATGGACGGCTTCGAGAAGAGGAGTACAACGAAATCAGAGAAATCTTTTTCCCGGAAAATCCAGGTGAGAAAAGGAATTATCCCTTAAGATTTTACTATGATTTTGGTTTACCTGTAGCCATTTGCACGGATAATCCGTGCGTATCAAATGCCTCAATGACCGAGGAATACATGGAGGCCTGCCGGCGATCAGGAGGATTTTCGAAGTGGGACATTCTCCGAATTATTAAAATGGGCTTTAAAAATGCCTTCCTTCCCAAAGAAGAAGTTGCCAGGATGCTCCAAAGAGTTGGGAACGAGATATATGACAAGGTGCTTGAATTGGAGAAAATAGAAAGACCTTATCGACCTTCGTCAGGTTGAGCTTGAGCGGAAAGAATAACAATTATGGCAAGGATATTGAAAAAGCTGGCTTTAATTTCCGATGACGAAGAACTTTATGGATCTCTCAGAAGGGCATTGCGAGCATCTGGAAATATCGAGGTGGATAGATTCACAAAAGCCTCTTTGAAGAATAAGAACAGAATAGTATTGATAGCAACTCCAAAGGAAGAGAACTTAAAGGAATTAATTTACAGCACGATTAGGTCGAAATATCTTAATCCCATTGTGATTATTAATTATAAAGATAGTCCTCTTTTCAAGAAAGAGTATCCTCTATTTGAAGACCATCCTTTTAATCATTTATATATAGATGTTCCATTTAATTTAGAGAAGTTTGTTGCAGTCCTATGGGATATGGTTCCTATTTCAAGTCAGGCGATCAGGGAGGCTATCTGCGGGAGCGATTCTGGTTACAAGGGATATTTACTGAAACTTCTAAGCCATGATTTATTAAGTAAAAAGGAAAGATGTGTTGAGATATTGATGTTGGTTAGTGATTATCTAAAAGACAAGAAGCTATCCAAGGAAATAGAAGCGGCAGCAAACAAAATAAAGATGGAATCATCTGACTGGTCTGCAATAGCATCAAGAATAGGCAGGGAACTTGAAAACAGGATTAAGTGAGGTTGGTGATGTTTAAGATATTATGTATTGACGATGAACCGGATGCACCCAAAATCGCCAATAGAACATTAAGACAAATCTTGCATGATATCTATAATACTTCCCCTTATGACGTGATTTTTGAAACCAATGGCGACAAAGGGATTGAGATTGCCGGCTCGGACAAGGAAAACAGGTTGGTTCTGTTAGATGTTGAGTTCAAGAAACAGAAAAAACAGGGAGATATGATAGCAAAAGAATTGCTGAAGGTCCGACCGGAACTCAAAGTGATAGTTTTAACCAGGTTTACTGAAACCGGCAAGAAAATAAGCTTTGGGCATAAGCGCAATGTGGTTCATTATGTGATAAAAGAGGAGATTGCTTCGCCGGACATTCAAAACAAAGTAAAGAATCTTTCCCACGCGATTATAGAGGATTATGAAAATAAAGGCTGGCAATTAGAATATGACAGCCCTGAGACAATAAACCTGTACAATGGCAAAGAATCTTATGGAATTAATATTCCGATAACTGCGCAGGGCGCTATTGCCGATTGCATTAAGTCACCCAACAGACCCGTTTCCTTGTCAGAATCTTATAACTTACATAGAATTCATAACATGATAAACAATAATGTGAGAGAGGGAACGGGTTGGAAAACCTGGGGAATTCTTACAAGAGAGGGCTGCGCAAAGGGACAGCTTAAATTGATGATTGGTTCTGTAATATCATCTCCAGCTCATCAAACTCCTAAAGATCATTATGTCACGCAATCCCAGTTTGAGATGTTTATGAAGGAGATAAATGATAGATTAGGCAAGATAGAACAGAGACTGTTTAACAAAGAGTCCGAGGGGAAGGCGGCAAAGCTGCTTTGATCTGTCGGTTCGAAGGCGGTTGTTAAATACCGTCGTAATATACTACAATTGAGGTGATGAAACATATGAAATATGTAGGTTTCAAAGACTATGTAATAGAAATCCTTAAGACGGCAGAATATAAGAGAGATGCCCAAATTGGCTGTGTGGTGGCGATTGCTTCTGTTTTGCCAGGGTGCATGACCCAGGGTGGGAACTTTGAAGAGGCACGAAAGAACCTTATAGATGCTATTGAGCTTTGGCTTACAGTCGGGCTAAGAGAAGGAGAAGAAATGCCTGTGGTCAATGGGATAAAGTTGGTGACTGCTGTCGAACATATAGAGCAGGATAATGCCTATAGGAAGACCGCTTATGTCTAAAATACCTGCCTGTTCAAGAGGCGAATTGATACGAAAACTTCGTAAATTCGGATTCGCTGGGCCGTTCTCTGGAGGCAAGCACAGCTATATGAAACGGAGCGCTTACCGACAAATTATCCCAAATCCTCATGGAAAAGAGATATCCTCTGAGTTAGTGAAAGAAATCATGAAGCAAGCGAATATATCCGTGGATGACTGGCTGGCTACCTAATTTTGCCAACTGTTTAATAGGAGTTGCGCATCAAGGACTTGCGAAAAGTCTCGACATATCCATTGGCATGCCTGCGCTTTTCGCAAATCTTGCTGCATCAAGATCCTGGCACATTTCTTCGCAAAAAATCGCTCAACTTAGTTTTAACTACTGGCTCAATTTAGAGCTTGCAAGACGATTGAGACTCACCCCGGCTTCTGCTGCTTTAATGGCAAGGTCTCGATGCACCTCGGGGGGGACACGAACCATGAATTTACCGCTATATGATCAACGGCAAACAGAGGTTCCAATTATCAACATCCTTTTAAGCGATGACGCTCCCCAATTCAAAAAACTTAGCTTGGAACAGGCCTTGTGTTGGATTCATGAGGGAAGACATTATAATCGCCTGAGCCCAATTGTCCCTTTGAATGTTGAAATACTCGATAATTTCAAGACCTGTTTCTGGAACTACTATGGAGAACTCCTGAAATACAAAGAGAATCCAATGCCTGAAAAAACAGAACCCTTGTCTGCTGAATTTGACCGCATTTTTTCTAAGAAAACAGGTTATGATTCTTTAGATGACCGGATAGAAAAAACCGGGTGCAAAAAGGAAGCGCTTCTTCTGGTTCTGAAACATCCTGAATTGCCGTTGCACAACAACGAATCAGAGTTGGGTGCAAGGGTGGAAAAACGCAGGCAAGACGTCAGCTTGCAAACAAAATCGAAAGAAGGCACAGATGCCAAAGATCTGATTATTCAAAATTTCTTGCCACAGATTGAATAGGGGAGTTTTTTTCAATTCCTTCAAATTTCCAGTATATTCTTGAAATGTACCAGCAGACAATATATTATTATATAGGTATGAATGTATCGTCTCGCTTTGCTGCGAATCGGAATATAATAGTCAGTATTTATTATCAGTAAATAGCTTTCAAATCAGAGCTGTTCCACGTTTTTTGAATAGGATACATATTTCTGGATGTTGGTGGCAGTTAGACAGGCACTGCCTTGAGAAGTGGCGCTATCTCGAACATTTTTCCAGCCGTTGGCTGATATTTCTACCAATACTTTCTGCATCTTTCGCCGGCACTTTATTGGCAGTGAAAATTGTGGGCCACTCTAAGACAGCCTCATGAATCTCCATTACTACTTCCTTGGCCTGTTGTCGTCGTTTTAACCCGAAATGCCCGGCCTCCTGCAAGAGTGTTTCAAGATCAGGCGGCCTGTTATCGTATCCGATGCGCAGCACATGTTCCCTGTTAAAACCTATATTTGGCACCAGGTCGAATGCAGGGCTCAGTCTCCAGCCTTCATCATTGTGTAGCATAAGGAAATTTTTCAGGTGGTCATCGGTATTGCCGATCATTGCATTGAACACCATCTGCCTGTAAAGCTTGTGAAGATCCCGCGCAGGTAAAGCAGATACATGCCTAATTACTTCTGCCATGTCCCTGTAGCCAGCATAGTAATATCCATCGGCCTTGAGCAGTGACTGCATGCTGACCAGGTGATTACGACCGCCAGCTTCGTTGATATCGAACCGTTTCACCAAAAGGCATTTTCTGGAACCCAACGCTAAAAGCCTGCTATCGGCCGTTTCGATGCCCGCCCTGCGGCCTAACTCCATAGCGGCGGCCTCCAGGCCGACAACGTCTAGTTGATCCCTGGTACTGGCAAACTTTGCCAGGTATGCGCCACTTTTATCCTTGATAAGGGCTTTGGGTCTGGCCCCGCCTGGTGAACTGCCCGCCTGGAACAATAGGGAAAGTTCATCGTCGTCCACGACTCCGTCCTGCTCGAATTTTTCCGCCAGCAACGCTAGTTCCTGCAGATGACGAAGGGGAACCCCGGTCGTTTTAAAATCCGGCCGGCCTTTTTCCACGTAGCTCAAAGCCCCCAACCCCTGGTTTCCTATCAAGCGTAACAGTTGTGGAATACGTTGGTCTTTGCGGCCCAGCTTGTAGCGGCGAACAAGGAGTCTCCGGCCCCAATCGTCCGGAAGACTGTCTTCAAAAACGCCATGGACTCCAGCACTGGGCCGATCCGCATCAAAAATATCCACGGACAGCGGTAAATGCAGCGGATCAAGCGGAAAGGCTTTCGGATTTTCCAGATATTCAGGAGCATAGCGAAATTGTCCCGGCAATACCCCCCTGACATTGTCCGGGTCGGCGACAACCAAGGTGCCTGCCTTGACGCTTTCTCCTGATGGCAGGGTTAACCAGGCATCAAGTCTTATCATTTCTTCCTCTTCCGTCTGCCGCCAGCCCGCTGCCGCTTACTGGTTTTTCTTTTGAATTTCGCAAACAGGTCTTCTTTTGGGGTCAGAACCTCCTGCCAGCCATCAAGCCGGCCAAGGATGCTGCTTGCCTCCAGCCATTTGCCAATCAGCGTTTGTGGAGAACCTTTTTCCATTTTACTGTACGACTGGCGGGTCAAGCCAAGCCTTTGTGCGAACAGTTCCTGGCTTTCGTTGCGAGCCAGGCGTGCCTCTTTCAATCTTTCTCCAAGCCGCAGAAGCAAAGAGCCAACATTTTGTTCATTGGTAATCATATTTAACCTTATAGCATAAAAATGCCTATTATGTAAAGAATTTATTACAAAGTAATTATCTTTCGTATCTTTTTCATTACGTTTAGGTTTGATAAGGCCGAGTATTTATCAGCTTATTTTAAAAAACACTTCAATTCAGCTTTCCCATATAAAAATATTTTCATGTAATTTTGAATAGTTAGGCTCAACTAACTCATAAAAACTGCGTTCACGAATGCTTTTATTCAATTTCCGGCACGCTTCATGCTCAATGAATCTATAAACTATAACCGAAATTTCCAAAGATAGACATGATAAGGAAACCTACTTTAGAGAAACTCTCATTTTTTTAGATAGAATTTAAATAAAGGAGGTAGAAATCATGGAATGGTCAAACGAACACTGGCAGGGAGAAATGTCAATTTTGAGGAGTAAGATCGACAGTCTCGACAATGAGATACTCAGTCTTATCGTAAAACGGACAGAAGTCTGTCGAAATATAGGTAAAATCAAGCTTAGGGTTGGCAGGCCCGTTTTTGATCCCGACCGCTAGAGAGAGGTTATAGAAAATAGAATCAATTTTTCAAGGGCATTGGGCATTGATGATGAGTTTGTAAGGAAAATTATGACACTTATGATGGATTACTCTAAAAGAGTTCAAGTGATAGAAATGCAAAAGGTAAACGGAAGTTATTTCGTCCACGTTCCTAAGATTGCAAATCCGGCACACTAACCGAGAAGGAGAAGGATTATGAATATAAAAAGATGTGTTTTAAGTGGCATTCGTCCCACAGCGGGTTTGCACCTCGGCAACGTCTTAGGGGCTGTCGCCAACATGGCGAAGCTCCAAGAGGTGGAGGAGTATAACTGTTTTTTCTTTTTAGCGGATTATCACGCCGGTACTACTTAAAGCGGACTCAGGTGTATTTGCTAACCAGCTTAAACTTTAAAATTCTGAACATAAGCCAACATATTCATTGTCATCCTCTGACCAACCCGATATGTATAATGATCATTCTTAAGTGCCATGTTCTACCTCCAATCTTTCAATAGCTTTTAAAACCTGTTTGACTTGGTATGCTTTTGCTTTGCCTTTATAATTTTGGATAACTACTCCATAGAGCATTAAATCCTCTTAAAGGCATTTTGTTCCTCCTATTTGTATTTTAGTTATTATGTCTTTATAAGATTAAGCTACAAGCAATATCCTTAGATCCATAACATTTGTATTTGTTGGGCCGGTTATTAACAGATCATCCAGTTTTTTAAAAAAATGATAGGAATCGTTGTTTTCAAGAAAATTGTAAGGATCTATTCCCATATCTTTGGCTCTTTTAAACGTATTGTTATCAGCTATTGCTCCTGCGGCATCAGTAGGCCCGTCTGTGCCGTCTGTGCCTCCGCTTAAAACGACTATGCTGTCAGCGCCTGCGATGTCTATTGCTGCGGCAAGAGAAAATTCCTGATTTCTACCACCAAGCCCTTTTCCCTTTAAAGTCACTGTTGTTTCACCGCCTGAAAGTATACACGCAGGAGGAGGCAGGGGATTGCCGGTTTTGATTATTTCTTTTGCTATTGCTCCATGAACTTTCGCTACCTCTCTTGTTTCGCCTTCAATCATGGAAGAGAGTACAATGGTTTTGTATCCCAGAACTTCAGCGTGTAGCTTTGCGGCCAGCATGGCTTCCATATTACTTCCTATTACAAGATTGTATGTTTTTTCAAAAACAGGGTCTCCGGTTTTTGGAGATTCAGGCAGTTTTCCTGAAATGCCGGTTTTGATATGGTTTATAATGTTTTCAGGCAGTTTTTTTATTATATTGTATTTCTCAAAAATTTTTATGCAGTCTTTATAGGTGGTCGAATCCGCTACTGTGAGCCCTGATGAAATAACATCAAGATCATCCCCAACTACATCTGAAAGTATAAGTGAAACAAGCGTGGCAGGATGTGCGGCCAGCGCAAGCCTTCCGCCTTTTATCATGGAAGTATGCTTTCGTATTGCATTGATTTCATGAATACTTGCACCGCAAGCAAGAAGTTCTTTTATGGTTTCCTGCTTATCCTTTAATGTAAGTCCTTTATAAGGAAGGGGAAGCAGTGCGGAACCTCCCCCTGAAATCAAACATAATACCAGATCATTCTTTTCTGCGGAATGCGCAAGGTCAAGGATAGCGCTTGCTCCGTTTTGTCCGTTTTCATCGGGAATCGGATGTCCGGCCTCTATCAATTTGATTCTGTCAAGATGCGCTACATGTTTATATTTAACATTAATAATTCCTTTTGTTATTCTTTCCCCGAGAATGTCTTCTAAGGCTGCGGCCATAGGTGCTGACGCTTTTCCTGCGCCGATTACAAAAAGGTTTTTATACATTGAAAGATTGTAAACATTGTCTCCAATAAAAAGGCGGTTATTTTCAAGCCGGCAATATTTTTTTATGGCAGCACCTGGCTCAACGGCCTGAAGACCTTTTTGGAAGATGCTTACAGCGTTATTTCTCATTCCGGCAATATGGTTTGATTCTTCTTTCATGGTATAATATTAAAAAGTTATGGACATATGTTAACAGCTAACCTAAAGTGAAAATGTAAGTTTTTCAATGAAAATTTTTAAGTCACTTAATATTTTTGCGGACATGGTTCTAACTTCGGCCAATCATCAATCATCAATCAACAATTTCTTGTGAGGAACCATGGAAAATAAAGATCTGTCTTACCTTAAAGGACAGTTTATAATAGCAATGCCGGCCCTTAATGATCCGAATTTTTTTCAGACTGTAACTTGTATTTCAGAGCATAATTCTGATGGAGCTGTTGGCATTGTTGTGAACCGGGTTCATTCCGGTCTTTCTGGAAAAATGATTTTTGATGAGCTTAAAATGGATTATATATCTGGAGCAGAGAATATAAAAATTCACTTGGGCGGGCCTGTCCATATAGGCGAAATATTTGTGCTGCATGGCCATCCCTTTGAATGGGAGGGCTGCCTTATGCTTACTCCTTCTCTCGCTATGAGTAACACTATAGATATTTTAGACGCAATAGCTATGGGCAAAGGGCCTGAGTCGTATATAATTTCTTTGGGATGTGCCGGCTGGGGGCCGGGACAACTTGAATCAGAGATTAAGAATAATACATGGCTTACATGCCCTGTTTTTGAAGATGTTGTTTTTGATATTCCGGTTGATGCAAGGTGGGATGAAACGGTAAGAAAGATGGGTATAGATCCGTTTTTTCTATCAGACACTGCAGGCCATGCCTGATTTTCTGATAAAGTAACGGTTCACAGATATTTTAACCATCTGTTTTTTTTGGTTTTGGTTTCTTTTTTTTAAGACAGACTTTGTCTTTCCTTACAAATGCACAGAGTTTAGGATTGTAATACTCTTTACAATTTAATGGATTATAGAGCGGACATTCAGGATGTTTTTCTGACATATATCTTTTTCCCCCTTTGAATTATTCATTTTATAACATAAAATAATAAATTTTACAACATAGTATGAAATAAAAGTTTCTAAACAGGAGGTTTTTTAAGATGGGAGCTAATAATACCAGAATTATTGCTGTGGCAAACGAAAAGGGAGGGGTAGGAAAAACAGTAATGGTTATAAATCTTGGAGCAGCTCTTTCCCTTGAAGGAAAAAAAGTTCTTATCGTTGATATGGATCCGCAGTTTAATGCGACTAAAGGGCTTGGCGTTGATGTTGCTGAAGAAATGATGACCACATATGACATCATTAAAAATAAGTCTGATAACGCATCTGATGCTATTTTAAATACAAAATGGAAAGGACTTGATTTGATTCCTTCTCATGTTGATCTTGCAGGTGCGGAAATTGAACTTGTAGATGTGGCCGGAAGGGAAAACATGTTGAAAGAAGCACTTGAAGGCATTAGCAAGGATTATGATTTTATAATTCTTGACACACCTCCAAGTCTTTCGCTTCTTACCGTTAACGTGCTGACCTTTGCAAAAGAAGTCCTTGTGCCGTGCCAGACACAACCTTACGCATATTCCGCCCTTGATGAGCTTTTTGATACTATTTTTGCAATAAAGGAAGAAATTAATCCTGATCTTAACATTACAGGAATTGTGCCGACTTTTTTTGACAGGAGAACCAGGGTCAGCCAGAGTATAATGGACAGGCTTAAAAATGATGACAGATGTTCGGATTTGCTTTTTGATACAGTTATCAGAATAAACACTACTATTGCAGATAGCGCTGATGCCGGCAAGCCTGTAGTTTTCTACAGAAAAAGCAGCTATGGATCATCTGACTATATTGAACTTGCCAGGGAGTTGATGGCACGCAATTAGTTTGAGCTTATTTGTAAAAAAGCTATTAGCCATTAGCTGTTAGCTGTTAGCTGTTAGCTAAAGGCTAACTGCTAAAAAACAAAGCTAAAGGCTAACTGCTAACAGCTTAGTCAATTTTCGCATTATAAAGGCGCAGGCTGTTTGTTACGACGGAAATGCTGCTTAGTGCCATGGCCATGGCTGCGAGTATAGGATGCAGTTGTCTCAAGAAGTTTGGAAATATATCAAAAGGCTGGAGAATCCCTGCGGCAACCGGAATCAGAATTGCGTTGTAAAAAAAAGCAAAAAAGAGATTCTGTTTTACTGTATTCATGGTTGCTTTGCTTATACTGATAGCCTTGGGAACACCGTTTAAACTGCCGCTTGAAAGAATTATATCGGCTGTTTCAATTGCCACATCAGTGCCTGTTCCTATAGCTAATCCCACGTCCGCCTGAGCAAGGGCAGGTGCATCATTTATACCGTCTCCCACCATACCTACTTTATTTTTTTTCTTCTGCAACTCTTTTATTTTCAATGATTTTTCTTCTGGAAGCACTTCTGCAAAAATTTTATCAATATTAACTTCAGAAGCAATTGCTTGTGCTGTTTGAAGATTGTCACCAGTGAGCATTACTATAGAAAGATTTTGACTGTGAAGCCGGCTGATCGCTTTTTTTGATTCCGGCTTCAGGGTATCAGATACTGCAATTAAGCCGCACAACTCATTGTTCTGTATGAGAACCATTACAGTTTTACCTTCAGATTGAAGGAGATCTACCTTATCTTCGGCTTTATCAATATTGATTCCCATTTCCTGGAGCCATTTAGGTTTTCCTAATAACACAGGGATACCATTTATCTTTGCCTCAACGCCAAGACCGCCCGAGGCTTTAAAATCTTCGGGTTCCAGTAGATCAATACCTCTTTTTTCCGCTTCATTTACTATAGCTTTTCCAAGCGGGTGTTCTGATCCTTTTTCAACAGAGGCTCCTAATTCTATCAGGTTGTCAACGGTCTCGCAGTTAGGATGAAAAGGGACAATATCAACCACAGCGGGTTTCCCCATTGTAATAGTTCCGGTTTTGTCCAGCACAATAGTATTGAGTTTGGTTGCCATTTCCAGTGCTTCGCTGTTTTTAAACAGGACTCCCCTTTCAGCCCCTTTACCTGTGCCTGCCATTATAGCGGTTGGCGTTGCAAGCCCCAGGGCGCATGGGCAGGCTATTACAAGGACAGCCACAAGCCTGATTATGGCGGAGACAAACTCTCCTGTAATTCCCCACCACAATACAAAGGTGAATAATGCTATAGCTATTACCAACGGAACAAATATTGCCGCTATCCGGTCAGCGAGAGCCTGTATAGGTGCCTTGCTGCCCTGTGCTTCTTGAACCAGTTTTATAATTTGGGCGAGAGCGGTTTCCTTGCCGACGCGGGTTGCCTTGAATTTTAATAGCCCTTCTTTATTAATTGATCCAGCTACGACTTGTTCACCTGCTTTCTTGTCAACAGGCAATGGTTCGCCGCTGAGCATTGATTCATCTACTGCTGATTTTCCTTCGATCACAATTCCATCAACCGGGATTTTTTCTCCAGGACGAATAATGACCGTGTCATCCTTTTTTACCCGGCTTAAGGGCACCTCTTTTTCCACCCCTTTTTCTATGATTGTAGCTGTTTTTGGCTGGAGGCCGATTAGTTTGCGGATAGCTCCGCCGGTTCTGCCCTTGGTTCGGGACTCAAGCATTTTGCCCAGTTTGATGAGGGTAATGATAACTGCAGATGTTTCAAAATAGACATGACCGCCCAGGGAATGAAAGATTAAAATTGCAAAAGAATAAAAATAGGCAACCGATGAGCCCATAGCAACAAGTACATCCATGTTTGCGCTTCGATTTTTAAGACTTTTGAACGCTCCAGTATAAAAATCCCATCCAGTATAAAATTGTACAGGTGTGGCTAAAGACAGGAAGAGCCAGTTGACCCAGGTTTGATGGCTCCACATTCCAATTAGATTAAAATCCCTTCCCATGCTTAACATAAAAAGCGGCAAGGCAAATAAAACGCCGACAGCGAACTTGCGCGTCTGGCTCTTAATTTCGATTTTTCTGGCAGCTTGCTCTGCATCTTCTGCGTCTATCGGGTCGTCCGGATGTATTGCGCCGTAGCCGGCTTTATTTATGGCGGATATTATATCATTTGTGCTTGCAATAGAAGGAACATATTCAATAAATGCCCGTTCAGAGGCAAAATTTACTGAAGCATTAACGATTCCCGAGACCTTTTCATTGATAACTCTTTCGATATTCATGGCGCAGTTTGTACATGTCATCCCTGTAACAGGTATTTCGACTTTTATTGTCGCAACCCTGTAACCTGAGCCTTGAATTTTTTTTACTATGTCTCTGCCGTTAAGCTGTTCAGGATCAAACGAAACTACTGCCTGTTCAGAAGCAAAATTGACGTTTGCATTTTTAACGCCCTTAAGTTTTTTAACAGCTCTTTCGATATTCATGGCGCAGTTAGCGCATGTCATCCCGCTAATCGGTATAGTGATTTTTTGTTCGGCCATAAATATTATCCTTTTGATATTGGTCGAGTGGTTGACTACTCGATTATTTAGAGGCCTTAGTGGGTGAACTGTTACCTCAGTTCTTATGCTGCAGGATAGTTGATTTTTTTTAAAGTATCTTTAATCTTTTGCAGCGTTGCCGGGAACTCCCATTCAACAGCAATGCTTTTTTCATCGGCGGTTCCTTCTACTATATTAACGCCTTCCAATTCACTTAATTCGTTTTTTATGGACATGACACAATGAGCACATGAAATATTTGGAATCGAGAATATTTGCTTTTCCATTAATATACCTCCTTAGGCCCCAGGGCCACGTCATTTAAGCTGATAACCTCCTGAATTTACAAAAATTGCTTACTTATTCAAATTTTAATAAATTCGAAGCACTAAGCTCGAAATCCGAAACAAATACGAATGACCAAAATTCAAAATTTCAAACATGGTGGAGCGCCATAGATATTGCATAAGTGCCTGACATGTTTTGGTCATTTGATATTCGAAATTAGATATTGTTTCGACCATTTTTATAAGATCGGGCGATATTCGTATTTCGGATTTTGAGGTCCCCACAAACTCTAAATATTAGCACTTTAGCACTGACTTTGACGTTTCCCTGCCTTAGGCTCTGTCATGCTTGACAGGCGGTTAGAAGTTTTTCCAGATTGTATTTTGCAAAGTCTATCCCCGGATCTATGGATAGGGCGGTTTCGTAATATTGAATTGCCTCAACCGGCTTGCCCATTTCGCGGTAGTTTGAGGCAATGTTGGCATAGTCTATGGCCGAGCCGGGATTAATTCGGAGAACTTTTTTGAAACAATCTATAGCCTTTTCATGTTCCTTGAGTTTGAAATAACAAAATCCCATTGAATTATAAATATCAGTTCTTTCAGCGTCAAGCTCTTCACCTTTCATAAGAACTGAAACAGCATTGCGGTATTCTCCCATGTCTTTAAGACAAATACCCATATAAGAGTAAATGCTGGGTATATCCTGGTCCGCAGGCTCAAGTTCAAGCGATTTTTTAAAGTAGGATAGGGCGGTTCCCGGATCATTTATGGCAAGAAGGCATGATCCAAGATAGAATTTGATATAGTACTTTTCAGGAAGAATATTGTCGATATTTTGAAGCTTAGATACAGCGGTTTCCGGATCATATGTGTTGGCAATATGCTTGGTTGCAAACATGCACACGCTGTTTCCCAGAGCCCTTTCTCTGAAGTGTGCACCTGGAATGATTGTATAAAAGGCCGGTATTTCCAATTCCGGATTCATTGTGTTTATAACAATTACTTCCATGCCTTTTTCTTTAAGAGCGGAGATACAGCTTTCTATTTCGACTTTAATATTATTATCAGAAAGATCAGGAAGATCTTTAATATCAATCTCATTTTCCGGCTCATTTTCCGGCTCATTTTCCGGATTAATTACAAATTCAGCTTCTTCTATTCGTTTGAACTTGGGAAGACCGCTTGCAACGTAATTTGAGCTGGTATTAAAATCACCTGCAAGCTGAGCAACTTCTGTAAGGGCGCGGCTTAAAGATTTCTGAGGGTTAAGAGTTGTCCCTGCCGTCCAGACGATTTCACTGGTTTTTGGAAATGTCAGCGGGTCGTATGCCAGAACACCTGCAGTAGGAATACCGGTTTGCAGGGAAAAATCTGAAATATATAATTTTATACCTGCATTTCTATATTTTTTTATCAATTCAACAACAATGGGATCTGTTGCCGAATCCGCTCTAATTGAAGGCACGTTCAACTTTTTATGACTTATTATTGATGATACATGCCTTTCCACAACTTCACACATGCCCTGAGAAATCGCTTCTTCAACACAATTGCCGGCACATGCACCGTTAAACTCGTTAATCGTGAAAAACCAGTCAAATGGAATCAGTATTTCTTTGTTCTGTGTCAGATTGAATGCTTTTGTCCATTTAAAAGGAAGATCTTCAAATATTTTTTCTGCAATTTCCAGATCATCGGAATCATCGTTGACGGATTGCGCAATCATCTCAAACGGAACTGCTTTATCTTTTATGTTGCGATACTCTTCAATTAAAAAATTTTCCGGATTATTGCGAAAGCTGAACAAACTGAATCTTTCCGCCAGCTCCATTACAGCACTCGCCTCGGCCTGATGGGTAGTTCCCCCTTTCCCCATCTGTTTTCTTGTTCCGGTTAAAGCATATGCATCATTACCGCAAATGCTGAAATAAACAGGGATATCAAGCCTTCCATTATCAATTCTTACAGTATCTTCCAGAATATCAAGGTCGATTTTTTTAAGTTTTTCCTTGAACCTCTTAACTGTTTCTTCAGGCGGTAATATTTTATCCTGGTCAATGTTATTATACTTAAATGCATCAGTTAAAATAATTTTGTTATCCATAATTAATTATTATTCCTTTTATTCTAACAGGTTAGCGCTGTTAAATATTATTTTTTTGGACAGGATTTACAAGATATTCAGGATTAAAATTATCGAAACTTTTCCTGTTAATCCAAATCTAAATCCTTATACCTTGACACACACATTCTTCATGTTGTGATTATATTTTATGATTTACTGGATAGCTGCAATGAAAGTTGGCTTTGTTTGTGCACTTTAAATAAAATCTTGTTTATCCTGTTATCCTGTCAGATTTTTTTCAAAAGGCTAAATCGTTACCATTTTATTTAGATTGACCCGATTTATATGATTTGATATAAGAATCAAATCGTTTTGTGGGGATGTAGCTCAGTTGGGAGAGCGCGGCGTTCGCAATGCCGAGGTCAGGGGTTCGAGCCCCCTCATCTCCACTTATGCTTTCCCCTATCTTCTTTATACGAAATTTTTTTATGAATTAAAACCAAACAGTAATCCGCTCCTTTTTCCCTGATTCTGGAAACAGGGAAATATATTATATATTATGGAAAGGAAGTTCCAGTTGTTTAGGAGCGTTATCAATATCCTCAAGGTTTTGCTGATTGACTGGCTCTTTATTTAAAATTCTTACAAGCTTTTTGTAGTCATTTACCGTAACCCACCCCATATCTTTTTTTATTTTTTTATCACATATCAGGTGTTTCAGATAAAGGCCTGCATTATCTTCCCAGTGAACAAAGCCTTTTTTGCGGATTTCATCTATAAGTCTGGAAATAAAATCATCTAATTTAGGCCCAAAATAGTGGAGTTTTTGCCAGTGTTCTGCAGGTATAATAACTTCTAATACGATTAAAATGAACAAAATTGAGGCTGATTTATTGCGATTAGATAATACGTTTATAGAACGGTTTGCATTTTTCCAATTAATGTATCCTTTGAGTTTTGAATCTGTCACTATGGTAAAAATGTCTTGAAGCGGAGGTATTGTTTCCCATACAGGATAGCTCAGATCAGATTCAAAGTAATAACATCCGTTCCATTTTTTTTCTTCATTCCATTTTTCAAGGTTTTCGCCTGTTGCCCACAGGCTGGGATCTGCTATGTATAAAAGCGATTGATAGGTTTTATAGTTGGCATGTTTTTTTGCCCATATGCACCACATCCGTTCCATGTATGGTGTCCACAGCGGATAGATATTCATGGGCGCTCCTGCATATCGTTCGATAATATAAGCATAACAGTCTCTATTATTTAAAAGCACCTTATATAACTCATTTAAGTCGTCGGGTTTGCAATCGCAATCATAAAGAGCATAAACTCCAGGAGCCATGACCTTGAAATTGTCTTCTCTCCTCAAAGCTGCGCTGACACTTACCACAACATATCTATGACCAACTCTTTTCATAAATGCTTTGCTGATATCAGAAAGATGGCAAATCTTTTTTTCTTCCAGAATTTCCTTAACTATGTCTATGGCAGTTGTTTCAGACCATGGACGCTCAAAAAAATAACAAGGTTTTTCATCTTTCGGATTTTTTCCACTTGTTTTTTTGTTTACAATTTCTTGCGTTAAAACATTTGCTGCCTGTTCAATACACTTCCATCCTTTATCTTTTGATCCGCAAAACAGATGAGGATTTGCAAGCATAACTTTTCCAGCCGTTTCCGGAACAAGATGATCATCAGTATATAGTGAGTTGTAGTCTTTTATTATTTGGTGACATTGAGTTTGATTGCTAAGGTATTTATGAAACAATATCAAATGAATGCGGATAGTTCTGAGTTGCATCGTGGAAAGTGGTCGTTTTGCTGTATATTCTCTGTAAAACTTCAAGTTTGGATCAACCAGAGAAATGACCAGTTTCATAAGTTCATCGTCGATATTAAGGGTTTTGAGAAGAAATTGAATTGTAACAGGCAGGCTAATTTTTTTTAAAATATTTTTCGTTTCGTTGACGGCTGCAAGGACGATCTTTTCAGGATATTCGCTGCGAAACCAGGCAAGTGGAAGCTCATACGCATTTTCCGAAAGCCACACGTTCGGTGTATCATACTGACATTTGATGCCTAAGAGTATTTCACCCTGGAGTTTATCAAATGTTTGCTCAAGTGATTCTGACTTATAAACTATTTCACCGGCAAACGATACAGCCTCTGATAGGGTCGTCCATATAATACTGTGCATTGATTCAAGATCTTTTACAACCTGCTTGAAAACAAGCGGATTCCTTAATTTTCTGATGGCTTTTTTTTCAAGAATATGGACTTTTTTTATTGATATATTTAAGCTGTTAGCAGTCTCTTCCGGTGAAAAACAACGTTTTCCTCCAATGCCATACCTGAAAATAAGAATGTCGCGCAAGTTCTTATCCAGAGAATTGATAGCCATGCTTAATGAATTATTGAGCGAAAAAATGTTCATGATTTATTTCTTCTTTTTATCAAAAAAATCAATATAGTTCTCCATAAATTGTTCAATCAATCTTGACACCTCAATATTTTCTTTTGATACTTTTTCAGCAAATTTACAATACTGTTCATTTGTCACGGGAATAAGTACTCCTTTTTTCTTTTCTTGTGATCTTTGGTTATTTTTTACAAAGCTTCTGTCCAAATAAAGCACATAGTTGGCAATAAACTGGCTAAGTACTCTTGTTAATTGCAATCCTTCTTGTTTCAGCTTTTCTTTAAATTTCTTATAAACAACTTCGGATATTGAAACACTGAAGCGTTGTGTATTTATTCGAGGATTCTTTTTTTTTTCGTCATTTTTCATTTGATAAAACCTTAGCGGCTGTCATAAATTTTTTTAACTGATTTTCAAAATATGAACGTTCTTTTTTAGCTATCCTGAGAGCATATGATTCAATTGAGACAGCTTCTTCCAACCGGCCGTTTATATAATAACATTCCGCGAGAGTGTCCAGTATGTGTGGAGATTCTTCAAGATCCGCAGCCTTTAATGCAAGATTCAAAGCGCGTTCAGGGTTCCGCAGGTTTTTATCATCACATGTGGCATAAAGCCATGCAAGATTGTTTAAAACATGCGGGTTGTCTGGTTTAAGATCTATTGATTTTTCATATGCTCTGATCGTTTCGGTATAATTATTGATATTGTAATAAAGATCTCCCAGATCTCTGTAAAGGTACGGGTTGTCTGGTGTCTTGTTAATCTCTCTTAACAGTATCTTTTCGATGAAATGTTTGCTTAACTTTTTTCCGGTTTCACCATAATTTAGGTTATATCCAATACCTCCTATTATAACTATTGCTGCAAGATAAACGGCAATGCTTTTTTTTATTTTTCGGTCCTGTCTAATTATATAGATTTTGTCTTGTTCACACAAATTGAGATATTCAATTCGTTCTTTAATGCTGAAATGATGCCAGTTCGGTTTGTCCGGCGGTTGCCCGGTCGTTGCTGCTATCTTTTTGAATGTAGATATCAGCGGTTTTGCGCTGGGGAAAAGAGCATATACATATGTGTCTGCCTGACGTTCAAAGTTTCGCATGAAATATCCGAAGATATAGCGGAAGTAGATAAAAAATATAATGATTATAATCAAGCTGAAAACAGCCGAGATTATTGTATCGTGGTTAATACCCGAACTGCTTATTAATCTGTACACCGGATCAGTATAGATAATGAAATAAACAAGAAGATCAAAACTAGTATAAGCAAGAAATATGTAGCCAATAAAAAACACCAGATAAAAGTGCAGATGTTTTTTTTTGATGTGTCCTATTTCATGCGCAATTACAGCATCCATTTCTTCTGGTTCAAGGTGGCGAACCAGAGCTTTTGTAATAAGAATATATCGGAATTTTTTAATCAGGCCCATGATGCCTGCTGTAATCATTCTACCGCCGAATATAGGCCAGTAAAGAATATTGGAGTATTCTAATCCAGCCCTTCTGCAAAGTTTTTCGATTCTGCTTCTCACATAACCGGATTCAAGTGGTTTGCACCTCCAGAACTTCTGAATCATTGCAGGGCCGATTATTACAACTGTGGAGAGGAAGAAAAGAAAATAGATTACCTGTCCTTCCGGAGTGGAAAGAAAACGTTTCGGCAGTTCAAATGGAAGTGCATTTATAATGTCGGCAATTCCTGACAGCAGAAACCATGGAAAAAGAACGGGAATAGAAAATGAAATATTAGACAAAACATAAGAACGCCTTGACAGGTCGGTTATGTAAAGCCTTTTATATGGCCCGTAGGCACAAGCCCAGATAATAGCGAGATAAAACACAAAAAGACCGATAAAAACCAATGCCTGTAAGGTGGGAATAACGGTAAATAAAGGTATGTTTTTAAAAAAAGAAGTAAGGCTTAGTCCATAAATATCTACGGCAAAAAGTACTATTGCCATAACAGACTGCTGAGTTATTATTGCATTTATTTTATGGTCAACGCGTAAAATATTGTCTTTTGTGATTCGTTTTTCAAGTTTATGAAACTGCATATGGGTAAAATATGCAAAGACTATAATCAAGCCAAGAAAGAGAATGGAGGTTTTAAGTGGGGCAAGGTTCGGTTCATCAGGAGGCAGGTATGTGGTATATATTAAAAGAACTATTATAAAATATATGAAGTTAACAAACACCGGTTATTTTGTTCCCCTTAAACTTGACACCAACCCATCAGTATTATATTTTAGTAACACTTTAGCGCTTTTAAATATTATTTTTTTGGACAGGATTTACAAGATATTCATGATTTAAATTATTGTAGCCGTTCACGGCTTGAAACTTGAAATTGGAAATTGGGAAGTACAAAAGCATGAGGGCCAAATTTCTAATTTCTAATTTCTAATTTCAATGTTCCGTGAACGCTTACAAATCTTGTTTATCCTGTTATCCTGTCAGATTCTTTTTCAAAAGGCTAAATTGTTACTATTTTGATGTTATCTAACATAAGGAGGATCTAAATGAAACAGAGAAAGAAGTTTTCAACTTTTTGTGTAATTTTCTTTGGTGTAGTTGCTTTGTTCCTATGTGGTAATGGCTCAGGCATCTGCCAGGGATGGCCTGACCTGACAATACGCCTTCTTCCGGATTCTTCTTTTGCAATTGTTGAATCAGGCGAGGCGGGAAAGAGGCTGCGCCACTGTCCCCATCGCGATCTGAACGGTAAGCTCGATGAAGAGCAATTGATATACGTGCTTGGAACCCTGGAGAGGGAAACGTGGCTTGATCTAAAGAACAGTAATGCTGCAAAAAAGCATCTGGAGAATCACTACGACAAGTTCATAAGAAAGATCATGAAAAAGGGATTGCAGGGAACTGTTGACATCAACAGGGCAGGGCTCACCGAACTTGTAATTCTTCCAAATATCGGACCGGTAATTGCTGTAAAGATCGTGGAATATAGAAACATGCATGGCCTGTTTGAATCCATTGAAGATATAAAAAAAGTGGAAGGGATCGGCAGCGGCACTTTTAACGCTGTTCGACATTATATAAGCACTCATTAAAAGGGGCTTTCTTTTACTGTAAGCGTTCACGGAACGTTGAAATTAGAAAATAGAAATTGGAAATTGGAAATTCGGCCTTCATGCTTTTGTGCTGTTGATGAATGCATTCAATTTTGGGCCGAGTTTTTTAACGATTGCTTTGTATTTTGCCAGTTTGTAAATATCCAACTCGTAAACTCGTTTCATCTCTCCCTAATTTCTACTTTCCAATTTCAAGTTTCAAGCCGTGAACGGCTACTTTTTACTTATATCAAGCTGTTTCAGGTATTGATTTCATATCAATATCGCAACTGTCTGTGAATAAGGCTGAATATTTGATAGCAGATATCTGTAATGTTGCGCTTAAGCCGCGCTGCCCTTTGCGTCGGCTGAAAGCGCTTAGTTAGCAGCAACTTGTTGCGGAAAAAGTGTTGTTTGTAGCCTTTGATTTATACTTCGCCATTGGTGCCCTCCTTAAGATGCTCGAGTTTTGACAGCCAATTGTTAAAGTGGGGACATTGTCTCCGTATGGCTTGAATTCCTATAGCCTCAGAAACAGTTTTGCCCATGGCAACCTTTCGATATCCATTTTTTAACGCTTCAAGCCGTTTGGCTGGCGCTTTCGCAGGATCGTCGTTTATTTCTTCCGGATTATTATACTTTTCAATTATTCTCTGGATCTCCGATATATCTATCTCGGTCTTCTCTGCCAAGATATCAGCATCGCTGAAAAGTAACGCCTCAAATTCATGCATTTCAATATATGGGACAAAGCGGTTTTCTGAATCACATTCGGAAAAACTCTTCACGATCTCATTACGAGTTTCGGCTTCAAGTATCTCAGCTTTATGGATGGCTGTAAGAGTAGCTCCATTTCGTATTAGCCGGCGAACTTCGGCTCTTCCCGGCCACTTAGAATCAATCCTGAAATAATCGAACATCGTTGATATATAGGTATCCTTGCATTGTTTGAGAAAATTTCCAATGTCTTTTTTAGCTCTGTCAAAACGAATGTCACCGCCTTTATGACCGGGCTTACCTATTAATGCCGGATGCAGATATATCTCCTTATGTGCCATCTGAGGAGCAAGCAAATCACGCACGAAGGTCTGTTCCGTTTGTCCTTCCACAATTATATAGATAGTAACACTACTCATGAACAGGCCCTCCGGTGAAGATGTTTTTACGCCAGAGATCGCCCAGGGAATAATCTTCAAGCCAGGAAGAAAATTCGTGTTTATTCAGCCGTTGAAAAACTGATGCCCCTTTTTTTCGGTTCACAACAATAATGTCCTCTGGTTTAAAACAATCAACTATGGAGGGGGACTGTGTTGATACGATAAGTTGTGTTTTCTTCGATGTGGACTGAATCAGCTCTGCCAAAATCTCGATGGCATATGGATGTAGCCCCAATTCCGGTTCATCGATAATGATAGTTGATGGCGGCTCAGGTTGCAGCAAGGCCGTAGTCAAACAGATAAATCTAAGCGTGCCGTCGGACAGGTGGTGTGGTTTAAGTGGATAGTCGGAACCCTTCTGTCTCCAGCGGAGACGGACCTTTTCATTTTTGTTTGGCTTCAGGATAAAATTGTCGAAGAATGGAGTAACCAAACGAATCGTATCCACGATTTGGTTATAAGTACTTTTTTCACTATTCTTCAAATCAAGTAAAAATGGAGCTATATTAGCAGCATCAAATCGCAAATAATCACTATCGTCAATCGTCTCAAAACGACGCATCGGAGCAACTTTGCTGGTGTCGTGAAAATGGTAAATTTTCCACGAAGAAATAGCGTCATAAACATAGGACGCAACGTTGCGGCGTCCAGCAGCACCTCTTTTGTCCCTATCTCTAAGCAATTCAGGCGTTGTTTGTCCGCTTCCCATTTCCCACCACCCAGTGGTATAGAACCTTGCCTCATCATTGATGATGAATGTTTCATCTGCGGTGGGGGCAAGCTTAAAGCGGTAGCCGTTAAGGCCGAATCTTGTTTCTACTTCGATCTGTTCAGTTATTTTTGGGCCGTTAAAAAGAAAATCATCACTACCACCACCATCTGCGATATAGGCTTTCAAACTTGCGCTGGTAAGACCCGGCAGGGGCAATTCCATCATAGCACGTAGCATACGAAAAAAATCGATAAAGTTGCTTTTTCCCGCGCCGTTTCCGCCAATGAGAACGTTCAAATTTGTAAGCTCAAAATCTTCAAGCGTTCGAATCGACTTGAATCCTTTTATCGTAAGTTTATCTAATGCTTGTGTCATATTTATATGCTCTCCATGTTCCACATTTTTTTTTGTGCAACTCCTCTTCATGACGCGGACTTTCCAAGTGTTTCCATCCTGCTGAAGATTCGACAGGTTATTCCTTCCTTTTTAGTTTCTTAAAATTATTAAGATCAATATACAACGACTTGTATAAGCGATTGCCGGAACAGCGCAGCTGTGTAAGCAATCCGTCTTAATGCAATGGTTGGACGAAGCCGCTACGCGGCAGGAAAAAAATCAAAAATAGTGTATAACTCCTATACTTGTCCAATTTCGGGCACTTTTAAAAAGGAGTATACACCATGAATCAAACAGAAGTAAATCGATTTAAGAAACTCTATCAACGTCACCTGAGATTACTCAAACTTCAGGGCAAAAGTCAGAAAACCATTGATGCATACTCTCGGGCTGTCCGCCGAATCAGTAAACATTTTGATTGCTGCCCCGATCAATTGACCCCTGAACAATTAGAAATCTATTTTGCCAGACTGGTTGAGACCTACTCATGGAGCACAGTCAAAATAGATCGAAATGGCCTGCAATTCTATTGGAGGTATGTGCTCAAACTTGATTGGCAATGGGTTAATATTATAAAGCCCCCAAAGATCCGGTAGTCCCTACAAAACAGTGCGGGTCAATAATTTTAGTAAGTTACATATCATGTCTTATGGCAGCATATAGAGAAAAATCAGGTGTTTACAAAGTAAAACAGGGCGGTATTCTCAAACCTGCACTGCTTTGTAGGGACTACCAAAGATCCATACAATACCTGATATTCTTACCCCTGTTGAAATAGAGCAACTCATTGGGGAAAACACGAAAACTGCGTTATCGTGTTTTTTTATTGACCACCTATTCAAAATTAGCAAAAAAGCAATTTTCTAACTCTATATTTCAATAACTTGGATATTAAACAGAAAACCGGATAACCTACTTAAAGGCTATCTCGCCAGACGTTTTGAGTATAGATTTCTTGCCAACTGCTTAACCCAAAAATCAGCCGGTTTATGCGGATTGCATTTGCATATCACAATTTCATCGCACTCCCAGCGCATTCTTAAGCTCGTCAATGGCTGTTTCTTTAAGAATAAAGACTAATTCGTCATCCTTATGAATCTCGACATCACCCTTGGGAATAAGGAAGTCTTTCTGGCGGTAGATGGCAAAAAGCAAGGCATCTTTAGGGAAAGCAAGATCTACAATCTTTTTTCTGTGAAGGGTTTCACTGGCTGAAAAATGGTAGAACCGCGCTTTTCTGGGCACCATATTAACGAGTTCCAACAGATTCAGCCCCCGCGTAAGGTAACTGGCCTGCACGCTGGCAGTTACTGACGGCGTGATGATATTGTCAAATCCCAGCTTTTTGCTGATCGGGATAAAGTCAGGCCTGCTTATCTTAATCAGGGTTTTGATATCGGCGAATGTTCTGGCCATTAATCCAATGATGATATTGTTTTGATCATTACCCGTTAGAGCTATTATGACGTCTGCTTCATCTACCTGGGCCTTCTTCAGTGTTTCCGGGTCTGAACCATCGCCATTTATTACTGTACAATCGAGTTCGTCTGCCAGCATCTCGGCTATATCCTTATCCTTTTCAATAAGGATTACCTCATCCTTCCATTTAATAAGGCGTTTTACCACCATAATACCTATGTTGCCGGCGCCAATAACAATTGCCCTCATTACATCCTCCGTTTCACCCAGGTGTGGGGATAGATAAGAATAAGAAAAGGAAATATTTCGAGCCGCCCCATCCACATATCAAAGAAAAGAATCATTTTCAAATGTTCGGAAAGATCCGGGCCGCAGATGCCCGTGGAAAGACCTACTGTTCCGGTAGCTGAAACCACCTCAAAAAGCGAATCCAGAAAATTATAACCGGCCGCTACAAAGAAGGTCACTGAGATCAATACTGTTAAGAAAAATAAAGTGATGGATACAATAGCTGCTTCAATATCTTCACGGCTTAAAGCAATATTATTGACCCGCAAATGCGTAATCACTTCTTTGGGCTGAAGAATACGGATAACCAGGATATGTAAAAGCTTTATAAATATAAGCAGCCGATAGATTTTTATCCCCCCGGCTGTTGAGCCGATAGAACCGCCTATAAACATGGAAAATATAGCTGAAAGCTTTGAAAGCGCCGGGGCTTGAGCAAAATCCATGGTAGAGAATCCGCTCGTAGATTGGGCTGACACGGTCTGAAAAAAGGATTTATAGATTGCTTCTTTCCACGAACAGGTTTCAATCATGCCCAGGAAAAAAATAAACATAAGAACTGCAATGCAAAGGATAAGGACGCGCCACTGTGTATCCTTGAATACGTTCAAATGGACTTTATTGAGCGGATGAAACATGTTTAGATTGGTGGCACCAATGACCATAAATAGAGAACAAAAGATTATGGCCGCAGACGAAAAGGCAGCAAAGCTTTGTTTTTCAGTACCAAATCCACCCGTAGATATGGTTGCCATTGCCTGACAGATCGCCTGAAATAAATCCATCCCACTCAAATAAAAAGCCAGCATACAGGCAGCCGTAATAATGGCGTAGGCCTGCCATAGTATCTTTGTTGCTTTGATGGCGCTGGGAGAAACTTTGGTTTCCCCTATGGATACTGTAAATAGCCGATAAGCCGTTGTCCCCGGCCCTATCAGTACTGAAATAGTCAATACTACAATGCTGAGACCGCCGATCCACTGCACGAATGATCGAGTAAAGAGCGTGGTTCGTGACAAACTCTCTATGGGCAGAGTGCTGAGTCCGGTGGTTGTAGCAGCGGACATAGCTTCAAACAAGGCATCCAGGAAGGGAAGACCGTCAAACGTCCAGACCGTGGCCATTATTAAGGATAGAATAAAATAGATAAAACTGGCTAATACCAGTGCTTCTTTAATGTCCAGGTCAACTTCGGGAAGTTTTTTATCCCCGAAATAGCCAATGATAAATATAAAAGGGGTTACTATGATGTATATAACGGTTAGAGAGAATTCCTGATAGATAATGGAAACAGCTATCGGCGCCAGTTGCAGGACTGCAAGGATAATCAGTATCTTGCTCAGATACTTGGCCACTGCCTGGTACCTTATGGGTCTGATTAAAAAATCGCGCATTAATCACCAGGTTGTTGGGTTCGCGGTTCACAGTTCACAGTTTTCCAATGAACTATGCAATGAGTGAAGCATGGCAACTACTCAGGGGTTTAGGTAGAAGGCTGAAGGTAGAAGGTAGAAGGCTTTTAGGGAAAAGACTCCCATAAGCCAATATGTTATTAAAGCGGCCAGAAATTTTGTCCTAAACATAGAAAATAACGTTCAGAAATTATCTGTTTCCTTCAGCCTATAGCCTTCAGCCTAAACGCCTGAGTAGTTACTTTATGTTTTGATCAACCGTTAACTGTGAACTGTTAACCGTGAACCCGAGTAGTTGCAATATATCTTTCTTTTTCGCTGTAAATACAGCCGCAGTATTGCTGGCGATACAATTCAAGGCGTTTAGATTCTTCTATTCCTTCCTTCCAGCCGGAACGAAAATCCTGGTAGTAAAATGGAATGCCAACGGATTTTCCAATAGATTCTCCTATTGATTTTATTATATTATGCTTCTGGAATTTGCTGTACAAAAGAGTAGAGGAGAAACAATCAAACTTTCCATGTTTTGCTGTCAGAGCTGTTGACCTCAGCCGGTCGTGATAGCAGTATAAACAGCGATTTGATTCTCTGAAAACCGTGTTTTGAAGAAAACCTTCCAGATCATAGCCTTCCTGATAAATGACCTTTAGATTAATAATATTTGCATAATGTTCAAGGTTTTCCTGCCTTTTTAGACACTCAGTGTAAGGATGTATATTATGTCTGTAAAAAAAACCCATTACATTATAGCCATCGTTGCGTAGAGTTTTTACGGGGTATATTGAACATGGTGCGCAGCATATGTGCAGCAGAATTTTCAATTTCTTTCTCCAAAAATCGCAGTTCCAATGCGGACAAGGGTTGCTCCTTCCTTTATTGCGACTTCAAAATCACCTGTCATACCCATGGATAATTCCTGCATTTTGACATTTTTTATTGCTTCATTCCTGATTTTATCTCGCAGCTCCCTCAGAGTTGAAAAATATGGCATGGCTTTTTCAGGATTATTGAAAAAGGGCGGCATTGTCATAAGGCCATTTATGGATAGATTTTCAAATAAACTAATCTCTTTTATCAGCTTTTGCGCATCCTCTTCATGAACACCTGATTTTGTTGATTCCATACTTATATTTACCTGGATCAGAATTTTTTGGATTTTGTTTATTTTTTTTGCCTGTTTATTTAATTCTTTAGCAAGTTTTAATGAATCTACAGTGTGAATCATATCAAAAAGTTTGACAGCGTATTTTGCTTTGTTACTCTGAAGGTGTCCTATAAAATGCCATGAAACAGGATAAGATGACAGCGCATTGATTTTATCTCCGGCTTCCTGAATATAATTTTCTCCAAGAATATCAGCGCCTGCTTTTATTGCTTCTCTGACCGTGTCTTTCGGCATGGTTTTACTCACAGCCACAAGGCGAACAGTATCAGGATCTCTGCCGCAATCAATGGCTGCCTTTTTGATACGTTCTTTAACATTACTTAGTCTTTTTTTAAGAGCTTCAGATTCCATGGTTTCTATTTATTAACCCCATTACACGTTCTTTTATAAAAAATTCTATGACTTCGCAAACAGGAAGACCTACTACATTTGTATAGGAGCCATTTATCCTTTTTACAAGAAAGGTGCCAAGTCCCTGAATGGCATATGCACCTGCTTTGTCAAAGGGCTCGTCCGTATTAATGTACCATTCTATTTCATCATCAGTCAGGTTCTTGAAAAGCACTTCAGTTATTATGGTTTCTGAAAAAAATCTATTCCTGGCTTTACAACATATTGAGTAACCTGTAAGAACTTGATGTATCTTCCCGCTGAGTTGCTTCAACATAGCACGGGCTTCGGTTTTTGAAGATGGTTTGCCAAGTATAATACTGTCTATCAGGACAACGGTATCAGCTCCGATAACCCAGCTTTCAGGATATTTTTTTGATATGTCATTTGCCTTTGCTTCAGCCAGAGTTTTTACATAAATTTCAGGTTGTGATATGGGAATAGCGTTTTCATCGATACTGCTGGGAATAACGGTGAAAGAAAGTCCTGCCTGCTTTAACAGATATTTTCGTCTAGGGGATTTGGAAGCAAGAATTATAAACTGATTATCTGACACCTTTTGCATGATGAATAATTATCAGATGCCATATGATTTGACAAGGGGTAAGGGCTCATATTCAGAAATTTACAAACTTATTAAACTGATAGACGTGAGCTTGAGGTATGTAAAGGGTAAAAAAGTATTGAGCGGGCTTTTTTTTATTCCTTCTTGCATTTTTTCTGGCTTTCAATTATTACACTAATCGCTGCTTATAAACAAAATAGACGCAAAGCCTGTGCCTGGGTGGCGGAATTGGTAGACGCAAGGGACTTAAAATCCCTCGGAGCTAAGTCTCTGTACGAGTTCGATTCTCGTCCCAGGCACCAAAAAAACAGGCGCTTATAAAAAACGATATAAGTGCCTTTTTTATTTCCGGTTTTTTCTTTTCGTGTATACCTTTTTAAACAAAACATATATTGGGGTGCAATACAAAAAAGTGACATAGAACAAAACGTGACCATTTCGGCGCCAAGAACTACCAATTGAATATCGAATGTCGAAGTGTGAATATTTTTTAAAATTATTTTGGATTATTCAATGTGCAAAATGAAATTATTAACTACCTTCCTTCGTAATTTGACATTCCCTGTTCGACATTTAATCAGTATGTTCAATGGCTAAAAATATTATCATCAATGATATAACTTTTTTGTATTGCACCCCTTACTATAAATACATGATTGCCACCATGCAAATTCAGGGGTGGTTACTGTTTTTTTGACACATGAACAGGCCGGGGGCGCTTTTTTCAGCCTGTCATATGCAGGGATTTCAGAGGGAGAGGCCCTTGGTCTGGCTAAAAAATTTGACTGGAAGAAAATAAAGAGCAAAGCGCAGTCATTAAGATAATGGACTTTCATTATTAGAGACATTTGAAAAAGGTTTCTATTAACCTCATAAGAGGATTGTAACATGAACTTTAAAAAGTGGTTTTGGGATAGTTCCCTTAAAGGAAAAAATCTTCATTATAAGCTCACTATAATATTCAGCCTTTTTTTTCTGTTCCCTGTACTGGGATTTCTTGTATTTGGAATCAAATATAACTTAATGAATGACCAATATATTTTGCTGTTTTTTCTGGGTGTTCTTGTTTTTTCATTGTTAGGATATACCATGCTAAGGAAGTTATTTGAAGATATAGTGGGTATATCCAAAGATATTTCTCAGAAAAACGCTGAACAATTTGGAGGAAATTTACAGACGGACACGGATGAAATACACAGCCTTGTCCAATCTTTTGGCGCAATCGAGGATCAATTCAGCAAAACTTTCCAGCAGCTTCAAAAAAAGTCTTCTGAAATGTCAGTACTAAAGGAGCTTTCCGAGCTTTGCTATGTTACATTTGATTCAACTGAAATTCTTTACATTACTCTGGAGCGTTCCTTGACATTAACTGATTCAGACGTTGGTTCAGTCATGATTACAGATCGTGATCGCAACTTGTTTATTGTTAAGGCAACCATTGGAGCAGGGGAATACGTCAAGATAGATGACAGGATAGATTTTAATACAAGCATCGCCAAGTATGCTGTAATCAATAAATCGCCTATTGTGGTAGAAGATATTGAAAAGGATACACGGTTCGGAAGGGCGAACCGTCCTCTATATTGCTCGAAATCCTTTGTTTGCATGCCGATCAAGACCAGCAAAGATGTTGTTGGAGTGCTTACCATTTCGCGTAGAAATGGTGATAAAATTTATTCACATGAGGAAGTGGATGTTCTAACACCTCTTTTGAGCAATGCTGCTTTCACATACGAGAACCTCCGTCTTTTAAAGGATAATGAAAAGGGAGAGCTCGTCCTGAAGACAGTTGAGAAAATTTTCAAGATAATAAACTCAAGTTTCAGAGACATCGAACTTTTACATGCTGTTTTGAATGAAATTCATGCCATAGTTCCTTTTAATCTTGCCATGGTTATGACCTTGGTTGAACATTCTGATTATATTACGATTTTTGAGTTGCTGGCCAATGAGCAGACAAGCATTTCAAAGGGCACTCAATATTCCATTGATCAGGGCGGTATAATTGACAGGGTGCTTAAACAGGAATCCATTCTGATTGTGGATGATACTGACGTACTTACCAGCGAGTGCGCAAAGGAATTATTTGTAAACCAGGGAAGCAAATCATGCTGTCTTGCCCCCATGAAAATGAGAGGGGTCGTTAAAGGGATATTTGCGCTATCTTCAAGTCATGCAAAAGACTTTTATAATTCTCAGGAGCTAATTGAATGGGTGGCAGGCGTGCTTTCTATTTCCATAGAACGTAATATGCTGTCTGAATCCATTGTCAAACGCAGCAAGGAGCTGGATTCAATAAAACAGATCGGAAGCGCCCTTGCTTCATCGACCTTTGATATGAATAAGGTCCTTAAATATACAATGGATATGATTCGGGAAGTTATGAACGTGGAAGCAGGCTCCCTTTTTCTTGTAGATGGAAACGAGCTTGAGTTTGCTGTTGCATTTAATATCGAACTTGAATTTCTGAAAAATTTGAAAGACCTGCGGCTTAAAATGGGTCAGGGAATCGCCGGTTATGCGGCGGCACAGGGAGAATCCATCATTATAAATAATGCACAAAAGTCACCGCATTTTTATTCTGAAATAGATAATATTACAGGCTTTAAGACATTGTCGGCATTGTGTGTGCCGATGATTTCTCAGGGAAAGGTGATTGGGGTTCTTGAGGTGCTCAATAGAATAAAAGGCGATTTTAGCCACAACGATGAAGACCTCCTAAAGTCAATAGCATCATCGGTAAGCATTGCCATTGAAAATGCCCGTCTTTACAAGGAAACAGTTTCAATGGCCGAACATGAGCGCGGAATAAGGAGCGTGTTTCAGAAATTCGTACCCAAGGAAATAGTTGATAAGATTGTCTATGGCACGGAAACAGGAGGGGAAATGCTTGAGGAGGTAAAGACTCTTACCCTGCTGAATATTGATATCAGGGAATTTTCAAGGATTTCAAGAAAAATCGGCCCTCAGAAAACGGTTCCTCTGCTTAATTATTTCTTTTCCGTTATGGGAGGCATAGTGTTCAAACACCACGGTATTGTTGACAAATATCTGGGTGATGGGTTGCTGGCGCTTTTTGGAGCGCCTGTTTCAAGCATAATGGATGCGGATAATGCTGTGCAGGCGGCGCTTGAAATGAAGAACTCGCTTGCAACTCTAAATGATTATTTTGCCAGGGAATTTGGCGTTTCCATAAATATAGGTATTAGCGTTCATACGGGTGAGGTTGTTGTAGGCAGCTTCGGCTTTGAGATAAAAATGGATTATACGGTTATCGGCGATTCTGTAAATGATGTATTTAAGCTTCAGGAGCTTACCAAATCCATTTCGAACAGTATTTTAATCAGTGAGAAAACCTGCCATTCCGCACGGTCCCACCTGGAACTGCGTGATATTGATACCACATTCAGGGGTATGAAAATATACGAACTGCTGGGCTATAAAGAGGATTAGCTATGTGATTAAGCTCTGTGGAACAATTTTGAAATTGATTGTTTTCCTTATGGTCGTCGCTGTAACTTTCTCACCAGCCTGGGCAAAGCAGGTAACCGACCAGTTGGGGCGCCAGGTTATCCTGTCTGATGATCCGCAGCGTGTGGTTTCCCTTGCTCCGAGCATTACTGAGATAATTTTCGCTCTTGGACAGGAACACCGTCTGAGGGGGGTGACTCGTTTTAGCGATTTTCCTCCTGAGGCAATCAGTCTTCCCAAAGTTGGTTCTTACGTTCAACTTGATCTTGAAAGAATTGTAGCTTTAAAACCAGATCTGTGTATCGCGATAAAAGATGGAAATCCAAGGCAAACAGTTGTGCGGCTGGAGTCTTTGGAGGTTCCGGTTTATGTGGTTGATCCAAGGAATCTGGAAGCAGTGACGGAAACAATTATTGAAATAGGTGATTTGCTTAATGCCACGGAAAATGCAGAAAACCTGGTCAATAATATGCGTTTGCGTATTAACAGGGTAAAGTCAGCGGTAGAAAAAAATTCTCATCGTCCCGGTGTTTTTTTTCAGATTGGTATTTCACCTATAGTTTCTGTGGGAACAAATACATTTATACACGAACTAATAGTTCTCGCAGGAGGTGATAATCTTACTAAAGGTCCCATCCCCTATCCCAGGTTTAGCCGGGAACAGGTGCTATCTCTTGCTCCTGAGGTTTTTATTATAACTTCCATGGCAAGGGGCGAGGTGTTTGAGCGCGTAAAGATCGAGTGGAGCAGATGGACTGAAATGCCCGCCATAAAAAACCGGCGTATTTTTCTCGTGGATTCCAATCTTTTTGACCGTCCCACTCCCCGCCTGGTGGATGGTCTTGAAGTGCTTGGGCGGCTGATTCATCCTGAGCTATAGACTTGATAGTATAGGAATTTCCATTTTTTGGGTAGAAAAAACCAGACACCTATGGAAATAAGGATGCCAGATCCGTCATCCTTTTTGTTGAAGATTTCTTAAAAAGGCAGTTGGATTTGTTTCCTTAATATACTTTTTAATCCCATTGACTATGGCTTCACACAATCGTTCCTGATATTTTGAATTTATTAATCTTTTACATTCTTTTGGATTACTTATAAATGAGGTTTCTATCAGGATAGCAGGCATCTGAGCTCCGAGAAGAACATAAAACGGAGCCTGCTTAACTCCTTTATTATTTATTCTGCTATATTTATTCTTTTTTAGGCAGTTGCACAAAGCTGTCTGAACATAGCCGGCAAGACGGCTGGACTCATTTATTTTTGCATTCTGCATGAGGTCACTTAAGATTGTCTGAAGATCGCTTATATTTTTTGTAGATGTGGCATTTTCACGTGCAGCAACTAAAATGGATTCATTATCTGTGGCAAGGTTAAGAAAATAAGTCTCAATTCCAAATGCCTTCCTGTTTTTTGCAGCATTTGTGTGTATTGATATAAAAAGGTCTGCATTTTTTGTATTTGCAATAGCTGTTCTTTCTTCCAAAGTTAAATACCGGTCACGACTTCTGGTAAGAAACACTTCACATTGCACCTCTTCACGAATCTTTTTTGCAAGCATCTTGGCTATCTTAAGAACAACATCTTTTTCAAAAACGCCTTTAAGATATCCTGATGCACCAAAATCACGCCCGCCATGACCTGGATCTATAACTATGCAGTTAACTCCAAGGGCGAGCTGTTTTGCCAAAGCGCTTGATGTAAACTTTTTGTCCTTCTCAGCGGTCTTTAACTCTGATGTTTTTTTCTTTGCTTCCGTTCCCCAGACATCAATAACAATTCTGAATGGGTTTTTAAGAGAAAAAATTTTATAGGTTTTAAAAGACTTTATATCAACTACGACTCGAACCATATCTGCGGTAAACTGGCCGGCTCTTGCATCACTCAGCAAATCGTCATTTATGGGAATTGTCTTTTTTATCCCATCTCCCAGTCTGCTGTTTTGCAAATCAACATAAAGTCTTTTAGGTTTTTGAATTGATGGGTCTTTTCTCAGCAGTCTGTGATTATATGTTGTATCTTTATCCGCATCGATAACAATTCGAGTATAGCTTGGATTGGACCAGTATCTGAGGCCGGTTATAGTAACGATTTCATCTGTTTTGGATGGCTTAATATTTTTTTTGAGCTTTTCTTTCTCAGAAAGTGACTTTTTTTTAGTAGATACTTTTATTTTTTCAGGAAGTGATTTCTTTTTAGTAGATACTTTTATTTTTTTTGAGCTTTTCTTTGTTTCTTTTTTTGAAAAAACACGAATCTTTTTTATAGCTTTACCCTTGTATTTGCTTTTTGGAAACTGCTTTACTATGCGCTCAAAGATATCAATGGCTTCTTTCCTGTCTGACTCTTTTGATGAAATTTTGTATAGTTTACCATAAAGCTCCCCTGACATATATAGACCGGCCGCTGCCCATGAACCTTTTGGATCATGTTTGTAAACCGCCTGAAACTTTTCAATGCAACGCAGCCAGTTATGTCTGTATTTATTTTTTTTTGGGTTATTGCGAAGTTTCTTATAACAAGTTTCAGCTTTAAAATATTTATCCTTTGCCGTGATTGCAAATGACTCACATGGCCATAAGACTGCAAGAGCATAGCAGCAGATGAGTAAACAAAATAATATGTTTTTTTTATTCAGCATAATAGTACAGTGAGCAATTGATAATTGATAATTGATAATTTGTGGTATCGCTTCGCTCTGTATTTTAGTTATAAAATTAATAGAATACCTTCGATTATCGATTATCGATTATCAATTATTTCAGTTTCTCCTTAAGTTCATTCAGATAATTAAGTGCTTCAATAGGAGTTGTTTTGGATATATCAAGCTGCTGCAGCTTTTCAATTATAAAAGTTTCAGGTTGTCTAAACAGATTAAGCTGTACCTGTTGTTTATCATGGTCGCCCATAATACTTGCCTGCCGTCTGTCAGGCTGGATAGAGAAGCCGTTTAATTTGTTTTCCCTGTTCTCTATATTATAAAGAATTTTTTTCGCACGCTTTATAACATGTTCTGGGAGACCTGCAAGACGTGCGACCTGAATACCGTAACTTCGGTTTGTACCACCTTCAACCAGCTTTCTCAAAAAAATTATTTCATCATTCCATTCCTTTACTGCAATATTATAATTTTTTATTCTATGTTTTTTTTGCGCCAGATCAGTCAGTTCATGGTAATGTGTTGCAAATAGAGTTTTAACTCCTTTTTGATTTAAATCATGCAGGTATTCAGCTACTGCCCAGGCTATGCTTAAACCGTCAAAGGTGCTTGTACCCCTGCCGATCTCATCCATGATAACAAGACTTTGTTCATTTGCATTATTCAAGATATTGGCTGTTTCCTCCATCTCTACCATGAAAGTGCTCTGCCCTGAAGAAAGATTGTCAAGCGCTCCTACACGGGTAAATATTCTATCTGTTACATTTATGGAGGCCTTTTCTGCGGGGACAAATGAGCCCATCTGCGCCATAAGCACTATAAGAGCCACCTGCCTGAGAACAGTTGATTTGCCTGCCATGTTGGGACCGGTAATAATGATTATCTGGTTTTCATCATTATCGATATTGATGGAATTAGGCACAAATCGTTCGCCAGCTATCATTTTTTCCACTACGGGGTGACGCCCGTCTTCAATTATAATACGGCCATCAGTATTGATCTGCGGCCTGTTATAGTCATTCTGATCTGCTATTTCAGCAAGATTAAGCAGACAATCAAGTCCGGCTAAAAATTGTGCGGTATTCTGGATGGTTTTATTATTTATTATGACCTGTTCGCGTATTTCATTAAATATTTCATATTCAAGCGCCGATCTTCGCTCTTCCGCATCTAAGACTTTTTTTTCGTATGTTTTGAGTTCGTCGGTAATGTAACGTTCTGCATTTACTAAAGTCTGCTTGCGTACATAATTAGCTGGAACAATCTCTGAGTGAGTTTTTGGGATTTCAATATAATATCCGAATACTTTATTATATCTTACCTTGATTGAGTTTATTCCTGTTGCATCTCTTTCAGTAGCTTCTAACCGTGCAAGCCAGCCTTTGCCTTCCCGGCTGAGATTTATAAAATCGTCTAATTCTTTATTATAACCTTTCTTGATTATTCCGCCTTCATTGATCCTAAGCGGCGCATCTTCCCGGATCGAACTATCTATGAGATTTGCCAGCTCATAAAGCCGATCAGGGTTTAAGGTCAATTTAAAAAGTTCTGATTGAAGAAGCGAAAGAGCCGAACAGATATCCGGCAGACTTTGAATTGACTGTTTTAAAGCAATAAGATCACGTGCATTTGAATGCCCCATGGATATCTTACTGCTTAGACGTTCAAGGTCATAAACCGATTTTAAACTCTCTCTCAGTCTTTTGCGTACTTGTATATTGTCTTTTGCCTCTTCAACAGCATCGTGTCTTAATTTTATCTTATGTATGTCAATCAGGGGGTATCTTATCCATGTTTTAAGCAGCCTGCCTCCCATGGAAGTTATTGTTCTGTCAATTATATTGATAAGGGTGCCGGGCTTTGAACCAGTACGAATATTTTTTATAAGCTCAAGATTTCTGCAGCTAATGTCATCAACTACAAGATAATTACTTAATTTGTATGTTTCTATTCCGGTAATATGATCAAGCTGCTGCTTCTGGGTATCCAGTACATAAAATATAAGTGCCCCGGCAGCACTGACACCTGACTTTAGTTTTTCACATCCAAAACCTTCAAGTGAAGCTGTTTTAAATTGTTTTATAAGCCGTTCCCTGGCTATTCTATGCTCAAAAACTTTGTCATCTAAAAAGGTTATAGATTTTTCTGATAAAGCATTATTGATCTGCAAAAAAAGGGGGTCGTTTTTTATTGAGTTGGGAAGTAGAATTTCGCTTGGGGATATGCGGAGGGCTTCATCTATAACTGAATGAAAGTCTTTAGATTCATACACCCTGAAAGTTCCGGTTGATATATCTAAACATGAAAGGCCAATGGCATTGTCGCAGGCTATAGCAAGAATATAATTATTTGATTTTTCGTCTAATAATTCGTCATCTAAAATCATCCCAGGGGTGATAACTCTGACCACATCTCTTTTTACCAGCCCCTTTGATGCCGCTGGATCTTCAACTTGTTCACATATTGCTACCTTGCAGCCATTGTCTATCAGTCGTGCAATATAATTTTGTGCGGCACGGAAAGGAACGCCGCACATTGGAATTGGATACTCGTCTTTCTTGTTTCTTGAAGTTAGAGTTATCTCAAGTATCTTGGATGCGGTCTTTGCATCCTCAAAAAACATTTCATAAAAATCTCCCATTCGATAAAAAAGTATTGAATCAGCATACTTTTCCTTGATGGATAAATACTGCTTAATCATGGGAGTTGCTTTAGAAAAATTCATGCACTTTTTTGCTCTTCTTCTTCTTTTTCTTCTTTCTCCTCTTTTTCTTTGTTATTGCCGGATGAACCTCCTTTTACTGATTCTAATTCATTGATAAGTAATGTTATGTTTTTATTTTGTGAATCTATTTCAGCTCCAAGGCTTTTTACAACTTTTCTGAATCTGAGCCTCTCGATCAGCGTAAATACATATGAGATAATAAATCCTGTCAAAAAAATTCCAACAAAAAGGATTGCTCTATGCAATTCAGGTGTCGGATAGCTTGTAAAGATAAGATCTATGCTCAAACTTTGTTTTACCATAAAAAAATCCTGATTCTGAAAAATAACTATTCCCATTAATCCAAAAATAACTGCCCAGAAACCGATCTTAAACTTTCTCATATTGTTTCTCCCGTCA
>Ga0255428_1002_pt1 | contig 68428 bp, 57 predicted proteins | sample ANMaggSSYBR02J13_FD_182654 | JGI IMG/M metagenome (GOLD analysis project Ga0255428, IMG submission 182654) | Sediment cell enrichment communities from methane seep in Santa Monica Basin, California, United Staets - ANME aggregate JGI... | ecosystem: Environmental > Aquatic > Marine > Cold seeps >... | reverse complement strand
ACAAACGTCTTTAGAAGTTAACCTGGTTGAGGATACTGTAAGGCTGAGTCTGAATCATATGGTTGCACTCTTCGACAGGGATAAATCCGTAATTTCCAAGCATATAAAAAACATTTTCAGAGAAGGCGAACTTGATAAAAGATCAGTTGTTGCAAAATATGCAACAACTGCTTCGGATGGAAAGACCTATTTTGCGGCTACCAACGTAAGGCGGGACAGTCTGTAAATTCAATTAGTTAGCAACTATTTGATTTTGCTTGATTGTGGGCATTGCCATAAAGCCAAAATGGCGAAAAAGTGTCCCACCTTACGTTGGTAGCCTATTTTGCAAACCATGCTGCATCAAGATCTTGGCACATTTCTTCGGAAAAAATCGCTCAACTCAGGTATAAATAGGCTTGACACTAAGACACCGGTAATATATTATGTAGTCCATAAATTATTGAGAGACCACATAATGCATCTGAGCTATAAAACTTCTAAGTACAAAGGCAAGGTCTATAAATTTTACTTTATTGCCGAGTCCTACAGAGAAGGCAAAAAGGTTAAAAAACGTGTAATCTGGCCTATCGGAAAGCTCACTGATGTTCAACGTGATCGGATTAGTCTCATATGTAAAGCTTTCTCTGACCCGGATCAAGTTATAACTGTCATGAACAATATTGTAGTCCAGGAAAGCAAGCCTTATCTCGATCTCGCCGTTGCCAATGCCCTTTGGGATATGTGGAAATTTTCCAAAGCATTTAATAATCATATCACTAATAGTGAGCTATCAACACCTCTGATTGCAAAGATACTAACTATAAATAAATGTGTTTCCCCTTGCTCTCATTACAGCATCCCTCAGTGGGCGAAAAAAACTGCTTTATCCGAGGTTGTCGGTTGTTCTCTTAAGGACCTCAATAATGACAAGATTTACTACGAACTGGATAAGATCGAACATAGCAGGAAATCTTTAGAGAACCATCTTTTTCAAATAACCTACAGAAAGGACAACTCAAGCTATGACTTTGTAAACTATAATTTTTTTTCCTCATATTTTGCCGGCATGAAATGCAAGCTTTCAAGTTATGAAAAGAGCAAGGACAGCAAGCCGCATAATAAACAGGTTTTGCTGGGAATATTGGTCAATAATAAGGGTTATCCTTTTAAATGGGATGTATATCCTGGCGATACTGCTGCTGACGTCAAGACACTTGTTGGCAATGTTGATGCCTGCAAAGAACGGTTTAGATTAAAGAACATAACCCTTGTATTTGATCGTGGAATTGTTTCTGACGATAATCTGGAATATATTGCTGAAAATGGCGTTAAATACATATCAGCGCTGGATAAGGAACAGATAGCCAATGTAGAGGGAATAGACCTGTCTGTTTTTACCGGTATTTCTTTCGATAACTTCAAAGAGCATCTATCAAAACAGGAATTTACTTGTTATGATGAATCTCTCTACTTTAAGGACCTTGGTTTAACAGGAAAACAAAGATATATCCTTGGCTTCAACCCTGTATTATTTAGGGATGAGAGAAAATGTCGAAATGAAAAGATCACCGATAACGAAATCTTAGATGGTATCTGTGTCTTTATTTCAAATCATATAGAATCATCAGACACCTATTTTCTTTTTTCTGGAGAAAAGATCATAAAAGCATGTAGAGATAAGGCCAAAATAGAAGACGCTTTCAAACATATTAAATCCTTCTTAAAGATCAGGCCATTTTATGTGAACCTTGATGAGCATATTCGAGCTGTTTATAGTATCTGCGTGCCGGCCTATTTTCTTAACAAAGACCTTGCTGAAAGAAGAAAAAAAATTGACGGCGTTGATTACCTTAACTCGAAGAATTTGTATGAACCTTTTCGTAGTTGTCATTATGTAATTTTGAAAGATAAATCTTCTGGCGGCAAGAAGAGTAAAACAGTTGAATTGACCCTGGAACAGGAAAGTTTGTTAAGACAACTGCAAATAAAGAAAAAATAGTTTAGAGACAATGTATAGACTTTCAGATAATTAATTTCATAAGGCCAGAAGGAGAAAGGCGTATTAGTTATACGTCGACGACTGATAACACAGTGAAATTAATTATCTGAAAGTCTATAGCAAAGTTCGGAGGTTATATGGCTAATTTTAAAAACAGTTTTGGAGCAAGATCAACTTTAAATACCGCTGAAGGGCCTGTTGGATATTTCAGCCTCAGCAAGCTGGCGAATTCCGGTTTTACTGGAATTGACCGCTTGCCTTTTAGCATAAAAATCCTGCTTGAAAACCTTGTTAGAAATGAAGACGGCAATATTATAACAACAAATGATATAGAAAATATGGCCGGATGGAATGCTGATGCCCCGGTGTATCATGAAGTGCCTTTTATGCCCGCCCGCATACTGCTGCAGGATTTTACCGGAGTCCCCTCCCTGGTGGACATGGCCGGTATGCGCGAAGCTGCAAAACGTTTGCATATAAATCCAATAAAGATAAATCCTCATATTCCTGTTGAGCTGGTTATAGACCATTCGGTTCAGGTTGATTCTTTCGGATCCAGAGAATCTTTTGAATATAATGTTGAAAAAGAATTCAAGCGCAATTTTGAGCGATACACCTTTTTGCGATGGGGCCAGAAAAATTTCGAAAATTTAAGCGTCGTACCTCCAGCCACGGGTATAATACACCAGATAAACCTGGAATATCTTGCAAGAGTTATATTTGTCAAAAATAATGACGGTCAGAGGATGGCTTTCCCTGACACCCTTGTCGGCCTTGATTCACATACAACAATGATCAATGGAATCGGTGTAGTCGGCTGGGGCGTCGGAGGTATAGAGGCAGAAGCCGTTATGATGGGCAGTCCATATTACCTGCTTACTCCGCAAGTGACGGGTTTTCAATTAACCGGCGAACTACCTGAAGGGACAACAGCCACGGATCTGGTGCTGACTATAACTGAGTTGCTGCGAAAAAAAGGAGTGGTTGGAAAATTTGTCGAATTTTTTGGACCCGGCGTTAATGCCTTAAGCCTGGAAGATCGTGCTACTATAGCAAATATGGCTCCTGAATACGGTGCAACAATGGGTTTTTTTCCTGTGGATGATGAAACAATAAAGTACCTTCGCTTAACCGGTCGCTCTGAAAAAGTTATTACCCTGATAGAAAGCTATTGTAAAGATCAGGGGCTTTTCAGAACAAAAACAACGGAAAATCCGCTTTTTAACGACACAATCCATCTTGACATGAGCGACATAGAGCCGAGCATGGCAGGCCCAAGACGTCCACAAGAAAGGATTCCTCTCTCTAAAATTAAAAAAACTTTTTTAAATGACTTTAAGGAGGCATCTTCAACTGACGGATCATCTTTTAATCTCAACCACGGATCAGTTGTAATTGCATCAATCACAAGCTGTACCAATACATCAAATCCAAATGTCCTGATCGGCGCCGGACTGCTGGCCAAAAAAGCTGTTGAACGAGGGCTTTCTGTAAAACCATGGGTCAAAACCAGCTTTGCTCCAGGATCAAAAGCCGCAATCAATTATCTGAAAGCAGCAGAGCTTATGCCGTATCTTGAGGCTTTAAAGTTCCATCTTGTGGCATTTGGATGTGCTACCTGTATTGGAAACAGCGGCCCTCTGCCAAAGGCGGTAGCTGATGCAGTAAAAAACCATGACCTTGTGGCAGCATCTGTTGTCAGCGGCAACCGTAATTTTGAAGGAAGAATTTCTCCTCTTACCAGAGCAAATTTTCTTGCTTCACCGGCATTAGTCATTGCTTTTGCAATTTCCGGAAAGATAAATATTGATTTTGATAAAGAACCAATCGGATTAGATAACAACGACAAGCCTGTATATCTTCGTGAAATCTGGCCATCCACAGAAGAAATTAAAAACACCGTGAAAAGAGTTGTATGCCCTGAAATGTATAAAAAAGCTTATGAAAATGCGTTTGAAGGATCAAATCAATGGAAAACTCTCCCTGTTCCTGAAGGAATGCTCTTTAATTGGGACCCAAAATCCACATACATCAAAGAACCCCCTTTTTTAAAAGACATAAACAAAACAATTCCCGAACTTCAGGATATAAAAGGAGCCAGGATTCTGGCATTGTTAGGCGACAGTATAACAACCGATCACATATCGCCGGCAGGGGCAATTCCGGTTGACAGCCCGGCAGGGGCATATCTTATCGACCAGGGTTTAACTCCTTCTGAATTTAATTCGTTTGGTTCACGCCGCGGGAATCATGAAGTAATGCTGAGAGGAACATTTGGGAACATCCGCTTAAAAAATAAGCTTGTATCCGGCATTGACGGCGGCTGGACGGTTTTTTTACCAGATGGTCAAAAAATGACAATATATGAAGCGGCAATGCAATACCAAAAAGAAGCTACGCCATTGCTTGTAATTGCAGGTAAAAATTACGGCACCGGCAGTTCACGTGACTGGGCCGCCAAGGGAACATATCTCATGGGTATTAAGGCAGTAATTGCTGAAAGTTTTGAACGCATACACAGAAGCAATTTGATATGCATGGGAATATTGCCGCTCCAGTTCAAACAGGGCGAAAACCATAAATCCCTGGGCCTGGATGGAACAGAGATTTATGAAGTAGCTGGAATAGAAAATAAATTTGAGCCGTTGAAGGAACTCAGTGTTTTCGCTCAGGGGAAAGACGGCAAAAAAACTGAATTTCGGGTCATTGCAAGAATTGATTCTCCAATAGAACTCAGTTACTACAGGCATGGAGGGATACTGGCTTACGTTCTGCGCAATATGAGCGACAATTATAATTAGTGCTCAACGCCTAATTTATTGTGCTTGCACGAACAACAAAATCGTGATAGATAGACCGCATAAATCGGGGCGTGGCGCAGCCTGGTAGCGCGCCTGCTTTGGGAGCAGGAAGTCGGAGGTTCAAATCCTCTCGCCCCGACCACGACAAATTTACTAATTAAAGCCGGGGGCATCCCCGGCTTTTTTTGTAACAGGAAATATTTAGTGTCGGATAAACCTGATTTAAAAGATATAAACAGTGAGTTGTCCCCTGTAGATGAAATAATTGAGGAGATCATCTCTGAGTTGCCACTGAAAGAAAGAGTTGAAATTGCCAATATGAATAAAGAAAGAGTTGAAATACTTAAAAATATTTTCAATAAGTATGTTAGAGGAAAAACCGATACAGAAGCGGATGACAGTGAATACACGGATATGATGAATAATCTATGGTCAAAACTGCAGAAAACACACAGACTCAGAGTTGTTAAATAAACTTTTCAGGCACCCGTCCCAGGCAAAGCAAACAAAATTGACTTTTTACGAACTCGTCAATTACCGAGCCCTAATAACCACTTAAATCTCCCAATGGTCTTGCAAATGTAAATTTAGCGGGCTTTGCCATCATTTCCGAGAATGCCTCTTTAACATTTCCGCCCGAGGCTGAAAAGGGAAGAGAGGCAATGAACATGACGGTACCCACGGCTGTTACAGCAATACCAAGGGGCCTTAAAAATAAAAAGTCAACAAACATTTGTTCGGCACTGTTTTCCTCAAACAAACTCTGATCCTGCGCAAGTGCCGATGAACCAAAAGGGGTAAGCATCAGACCTGAAATTAAAAAAATTATTACGGGTATTTTTAGCATTTTATACATCTGATTATACATTTGGGCCTCCTGTCGTATTAACTTATGCACCGAACCAGTAGTTTTGAATTAATTAAATTTTAACAGGTATTTTACATATTGCAACTTGTTTTTGCCTTGTAACTTCTCAAAAAGTTCGGATAAAAATAAAAAAGACGAGTCCGCTGGTGATGAAATGTAAAATAGCTGACTGTTTGAGTATCTTAGTGAGCGAGTCTTGTATCATGTAATTTGCCCTGATTTATTGAGAAGTTACTTTGCCTTGTAATAACTTATTGATAATTAATGACAACTTATTCAAAATATATAGATATAGCCATAGCTCTTCCAGTATATAGTACCTTTACCTATCTGGTTCCGGAAAATTTTTTCAACTTTATATCCGTAGGTAAAAGAGCCCTTGTTCCTTTCGGTAGGCGCAAGGTGACAGGATATATACTGGGCTCATGTAAAAAAACAACTCGGAGCGAGATTGAAATAAAGTCAATTCTGGATATTCTTGATGAAAAGCCTCTTTTTCCTTCATCAATAGTACCATTTTTCAGGTGGATTTCAGAATACTATATATATCCAATCGGAGAAGTTATAAAAAGCGCTCTCCCGAGCGGATTAAATCTTTATGAATATGCCGTAATATCAATTACAGAAGATGGTAAAAATGTTCTTAAAGATAATTCTGTTCCGCCCATACAAAGGGAAATCTTAAGTTCTCTTGAATCTGAATCCTGCCGACAAAAAAATCTTTGTAAAATTATAAACAAAAACATTCCAAACTCCTTAATTCAAACCATGGAAAACCTGGGATTGATTATCAGCAAGCGTGAGCTAAAAGGAGGAAGAACAAGACCGAAGTTGGAACGTTATGTATTGTTAACCAGCTCGGAAATCGCAATTAAGGAGCTTTCAGCTCCAAAAATGAAAATAATAGATGCATTAAAAGAAGAGGGTGAACTTTCTGTAAAAAAATTAAAAGAGCTGGTACCATCCGCTCTCGGATTAATTAAATCTTTGGAAAACAAAGGTTATATTTCTACCATTAAAAAAAGAGTTTATCGTGATCCATTCGGCGAATCTATTGAGACTGATAGCGCCCACATACTAACAAAAGAACAGGAACAAGCCATTTCAAAAGTTGTAACCTCCCTTAATAAAGGATTTTCAACCTTTCTTTTGGCAGGAGTTACTGGAAGCGGAAAAACAGAAGTTTATATGCGGATTGCAGCAGAAGCTATAAAGAAAAACTGCAAAGTTCTGGTGCTTGTTCCTGAAATTGCTCTTATATCACAGATGGAAAGGCGGTTCAGAGCCCGCTTCGGAGAGTGCGTTGCTCTTCTTCACAGCGGGCTTTCAGCAGGTGAACGTTATGACCAGTGGAGGCGCATAGCCTCAGGAGAAGCAACCATAGCTATAGGTGCAAGGTCGGCTATTTTTGCACCTTTCGATAATGTTGGAGTCATTATCGTAGATGAGGAACACGATATTTCTTACAAGCAGGAAGGGGGCCTTTGTTATAATGCAAGGGATCTCGCTGTTGTCAGGGCAAAGCTAAATAATGGTGTTGCATTGTTAGGATCTGCCACACCTTCGATTCAGTCATACTATAATGTTACGATAAATAAATTTACTGAACTGACTCTGAAAAAACGCATTGAAAAAAGACCTCTCCCCGAGGTCACCATAATCGATCTGCGCAAGATCAGAGATTATAGAGGAGTTAAAAAGTTTATTTCATCCGAGCTTCACGAGGCCATGAAAGAAACCCTGGAACGTGGAGAACAGATTTTGCTATTCCTGAACAGGCGGGGCTTTGCAAGTTTTCCTGTTTGTGCATCATGCGGCAAGGCTATCAGGTGCAAGAATTGCGATATCTCTCTTACTTTTCACAAGGGAGCTAATGCATACAAGTGCCATTACTGTGGTTTTACATTAGCAGCCACTTCAAATTGTCCAACCTGCGGATCCGCCGGTATAAAGCTATTAGGACTTGGTACAGAAAAAATTGAAGCCGCAGTCAAGTCGCTTTTTCCTAATGCAAAAACAGTTAGAATGGATCGAGATACCACCACACGCAAGGGTTCTGTTTTAAAACTGCTTAAAGGCCTGAAGGATAATACAATAGATATACTTGTCGGAACCCAGATGATAGCAAAGGGCCATGACTTTCCGAATATTACCCTGGTCGGCATAATTTGTGCCGATCTTTCTTTAAGCCTGCCTGACTTTCGTGCAGGAGAACGAACGTTTCAGCTTCTCGCTCAGGTGTCTGGAAGAGCCGGCAGGGGGAATGTATCCGGCAGGGTGATATTGCAGACTTTCAATCCCGAACATTTCAGCATACTATCTGCAAAAACCCAGGACTTTAAAGTATTTTACAATAAAGAAATACACTTTAGAAAGAGCCTGAGATATCCACCGTTCTCAAGGATGGTGCAGATTAAAATTTCAGGAAATGACAAGGAAAAAACAAGGCAGCATGCTCTTGCAGTGGGAAATCTCTGCAATACCTTGAAAAGAAATAATAAATCTTTTATAAAAACAATAGAAGTATTAGGGCCCATTGAAGCGCCTCTACCCAGAATAGCAAAACAGTATAGATGGCAAATTCTTTTAAAAAGTCTGAGTGTAAAAGAACTTCACAGCTTAATTCATCTAATGATGTTCAGGAACTCATCAAAATTTTACAGGCAAAAAGTTAAAGTTGTTGTTGATATGGACCCATTTTTTATGATGTAATCCCTTAGGAACGTGGACGAAATAACTTCCTCAACTATGCATCACAGCTTCAGGCCGCCTTTGTCCGGTCTCAAATCACAAAAATATTGAAATAGCTCGCTATTCCTTCAACTTTTGTGATCTGAGATCGAACAAATTCGACCCAAATCTGTGCACCTACTTGGGGAAGTTGATTCGTCCACGTTCCTTATAAAAAAGGAGCTTTAAAAATGAAGATTAAAAACCTGTTTTTCTTTTTTCTCTTATTTTTTCTTTTTTTAAATTTTAATACATCTATAATGGCCGAAGATAATGTTAATACATATCCTTCTGCCTATTTGCCTGTAGATAATTATGAGTTTGACACGGTTGTTGAAGGTAATGAAATAGACCATCAATTTATTATTCAAAACAAAGGAACCGCTCCTCTAAATATTGTAAAAGTCAAAACCGGCTGAGGGTGTACTGCGGTCTCTTTCCCGAGACTCATCCCTCCGGGCGGAGAGGGAAAAATCAATATTAAAGTCAATTCAAATGGATATGGTGGAAGAAAACTCAAGAAAAACATAGTTATCCATACTAATGACGAAAAGCATCCAAAATTAAATTTTGTTATCCAGGGCAAGGTTGATAAATTTGTAACTATTACACCTAAAAGTATAATTCTCAGGGGTTATATTGGAGAAGATATAAAGCAATTAATTAAGATAATTCCTGAAAAAAAATATCCTTTTAAAATACTTGGAGTAAAGGCCCAAAAAGGTAAAGACATAAGCTACAAAATAAAGAAAGTCATAACACCATCAAAAGAATCAGAATACTTATTGACCGTAACAAATCTGAAAAATGAAAAAAGCCGTTTTTTCGACACAATTTATTTGGAAACCGACAGCAAAATACGTCTGGAAATTAAAATAAGTGTTTACGGCAATATAAAGGAGAGGAAGTAGCGGTTCACGGTTCACGGTTCACGGTTACAAGGCAGCAAATTGGGGCAATTTGCAATCCAGCGAGGTGTTTTTAATGGAACTACCAGGCAAAGCAAAAGATTTAGAAGGAATTCGTCGTGTTTGTCGGCCAGCGCCATCAGTTGGCAAAGAACTTGAGTCTTTTTTTGTGGAAACCGATATGGCGCGCGATCCGCATCAAGAGACCAGGAAACGTCTGATTGATGCGCTTAAAAGCCGGGAAGATGCCAGGCTCTTATTCTATGGGCACAGGGGCTGTGGAAAATCGACTGAATTAAACAAACTTCTTGCAGAACATAAAGAACGATTTTTACCAGTAACATTTTCTGTGCATGACCAGATGAGTTCCGCAGCGATTTGTGCTGAAGATTTGATTTTAATCATTGCCGAGCGTGTCCTGAATGCAGCAAAAAACAATAACCTTGAAGTTGATGATGGTCTTTTAAAACCGGTCCTTGATTATTTTAATGAGACTACCCGGGCTACTACAGAAAGCAGGGATTCCCATATAGAAGTTGGCGCCGGTGTTTCATCAAAGGCAGGTCTGCTTGGACCGTTGCTTGGGGTATTTGCACGGTTAAGTGCACAGATTAAGCTGGAAGCCCACAGCAAAGAAACAACAGTTGCCTTTTTGCGAAAACGCCCGTCAGACCTCCTGGTTCAGGCAAATAGTGTTATTGAAGCTGTGAGAAAACCGCTTAAAAACCTGCAACTGCTGATAATAGTGGAAGATCTGGACAAACTGGAGCTTATGCAGGCTCGCGAGATGTACGTCAATCATGTTAATCTGCTGACAGGCATTACAGCCAATATTATTTATACCATACCTATATTTTTGTTTCATTCGCCGGACGTAAATGCATTCAAATATCATTTTGATGATGTTGTGGCGCTTCCAATGATCAAAGTTACTGATCCGGAAGGGCAACCTGCGCCGGGTTTTGATACTGTGAAAAAGATTATTATGCAGCGGATAGAGGATAACCTTATTAACGAAGATGCCCTCGACCGTTTGGTAACAATGACCGGCGGTGTGTTGCGTCATGCCTTTGATGTGCTTCATACTGCGGCTGTAATGGTTAATGCTCGGGTACCGCTGGAACAAGAGCACATCAATTATGGTCTCAATCAACTCCGCAAAGACTTCTGGCAGCAGATCACACTTCCCTTTCATCCTCTGCCGGATGGACCAGAATCAGTGGACGACCTTTATAACCGCCTTGCAGACTATGGTCGAAAGCAGCTAAAAGGTGAAAAGCCCCGGCCTGTGTCGGATTCGGTTAATCAACTCTTGCTTAAATCATGCGCTCTTGTGGAATATAACGGTGAAGGGTGGTTTGGCGTACATCCCCTTGTAATAGAAAACCTTAAGGATTTGGGACGATTGTCTTGACAGCGCCGAGCGAACATTTAGAGCTTCTTAAAAATGCCGTGCGTCAGTCAGTAGCAGCGCTGACAGTCGTGGAAGTGGACACCGTTGCCCGTGCGCATGAGTTAATCGATCTTCTGAAGTTTGAGTTAGATAAACGTCCCAGCGCTCTGCTTTCTCTTACTGCTGGGCCTGGCGCGGCAATGAGTTTGCTAGATGAGTCCCGCAAAATTACAGGAGCATGGCATTCCGGCGCCGGCGTTCTGTTTCTTGTTGATGATGGTCAAAAAAAAGGTGAGGGAGCGCCACGGTTTTGGGCTGACATGAACGCACAGCGTGAATCCTGGGACGCTCTTAAGTGCCACATTATTTTTTTTCTGCTTCCCTCTAACTATCGTTTATTACTCCAAGTAGCCGAGCATCTCGCAGACTGGATGCCGCTTAAGCTTCATATTACAGATCCGGCGGATGTTTCCGGCTACAAAGCCCGTGCGTCTGATCAAAAGGCTGTTTTGAGCGCCAGTTAACTTACTCCGAAAATAGCAAAACAACAACTTGCAATTCTGGAACAACAACTAACTGCGGCTTTGCATGAAGGAATCCCGCGGGAAACACTGGCGCGCAGATACTACTTGCCGATGTTTGAAGCAGCCATGTCACTATCTGACCTGAACCGGGCACAAAGCCTCAGACAAAAAGTTCCGGAAAAAGATTTGCAGGCAGGTGATGTCATTAAGTGGTGGAGGATGAATTTTGAACTCGACTATCTGCTGCATCGCCTGACCAGCGCCGAAAGCTGGGCGGATAAGTTAAATAAATGGGCGGATAAAACAGGCGATCAGTCATTAAAAGCCGAATCATTGCATAACCTCGGGATAATCGCAGAGGAGCGCAGGAAATTTGAAGAAGCTGAAGATTGGTACAAAAAATCACTCAAGCTCTCTGAGCGGTTGGGAGACGAACTTGGTGCTGCAAGCACATATGGGCAGTGGGGGCTTCTTGCCTGGTTGCAGGGTCGCGTGGAAGATTCAGGCAGATGGTTTGTCAAGAGCATAGCTGCCTTTTCCAAGACTCGTGATCCGGATAGAGCAAATCAGGGCATAAACAACTTTCTTATTGCCTATCAGCAGGCTTCACAGTCTGAGCAGCGTAAACTTAAACAATGTTGGGAGAACGCGGGTCTGGGGCAGTTGCCGGATGCCGCTGCCAGGGAATGAGAACGAGATTTATTGGTAACGGTTGTCTGTTTGCAGTTAACAGTTTTATGTTTTGATCAACTATCAACCATAAACCGTGAACCGTGAACCGAGGCTTAGGATCGGGAGTAGAAATTATTTATGAATAATATTAAAGTTATCGCTTTTGACTGAAGAAAAATAGGTGTCAAAGCTTGAATTGTGGATTAAATTTTCCTTTAAACTCCGATTCCTTCCAGATGCCTTGATTAAAAAAGGTACTCAATTAGTTATGTGATTTCCTGTATTGTTGGGCACAAAATTAATTCTATCTTTGCCGATCTGTTTTGTTCAACTGCAATTGGAACATCACAATACAAGGATAATCTAATAGGATAGGTGGATATCGGGGATGTTGTCAGTGGGTTGGCAACCATGGATCAAGCAGGGAAGCCCCGCTGATTTCCATGTCTGATGTGTTCCGTGTTACAATAATAAAATCGTTTGCGATTCCTGTAGCCGCAATCATGCCATCAATTGCAGGCATGGCCTTGCCTGCTGATTCTGACCGAGCCTGGATTTTACCCCAAATGGTTGCTACCTGTAGATCAAAATTGATTATCCTGTTCTTGAACCTTTCTTTCAGGTCGCAATTCACCCATTTGTGCAGTTTTTCTTTCTTCCTACCTTCAGGAAGTTTTTCAATACCTTTATGAAGTTCTCCGATTGTTAAAACAGATATGAATAGATTGGTTTCAGTTGTTTTGGATATCCATTTAACAACTTGTTTGTTTGGATTTTTTTTAATTAATTCTGAAACAACACAAGTGTCTAACAGGTATTTCATAATTCTATATCTCGCGGTAGATCCTTATTTCTTTTTATGTCTAAATTAATTTTTGAAAGAGGAGAATTTTGAAAAAATTTCAACAAGCTGGTTTTTGGTTTTATTAATTTTTTGTATTCATCAATTGATAGAACAACAACAGCATCTTTGCCATGTTTGGTTACTACTTGCGGGCCATTATGTTGAGCTTTATCAACAAGGTTGCTGAATTTGTTTTTTGCATTCTGAAGTTGCCATGAATTTTCTATCATTTTCATCACCCCGCAGGATTATATTTTGTACAGTTCTGGCTATCTTGTCTAGAAAATAATCTTTTTGTGGTTAAATGTCAACGATATTATTTTTAGAAGGGCTGTCTATAAGAGGCGAGCCTTGGGGACATCTATTGGAATATTGCTGGACAACTGATCTGGAATATTCTATAGAAATTCTACGCCAAGAAAAGCCCGTCTAGACGCCTCTGGCGCGTTACATCATATAATAGTAAGGGGAATTGAACGTCGAAAACCCGCCTGCCTCGCAAGCTTTGCGAGCGGGCAGGTGATTGGTGAGTTCTGAATGGAGAAGGCATGAGAAAGTCCTCTATGAATAATAATATTAAAGTTGTCGCTTTTGACTGTGATGGAGTCATGTTTGATACTGTTAAGGCAAACACAGCCTATTATAATAATATTCTAAATCATTTCGGCAAACCCGATATGACTCCTGAACAGTTTGCTTACTCATACATGCATACAGCAGACGAGGCCATTGCCAAACTATTTGAAGACAAGAAAGGCTTTGAACAAGCACAAGTATTTCGCAAACATATGAGCTATATACCATTTTTAAAATATATGGAAATGGAACCGCACCTGAAGCCTTTGCTTAAAAGGCTAAGACCTGAATATAAGACAGCAGTTGCTACAAACCGGGCAGATACAATGAAAAGAGTGCTTATTGAACACGATCTCGAAGAATACTTTGATCTGGTAGTAAGTGCACTTGATGTGGAAAACCCCAAACCCAGCCCGGATCAGCTAATTAAAATACTGGAGCATTTTAATATAGAACCCGGTCAATTAATTTATATAGGAGACTCAAAGCTGGACGAAATAGCAGCAAAAGCAGCAGGCATACCTCTTATAGCATATAAAAACAGATCTCTTGACGCCAACCTTTATATTAATAGCCTGAAAGAGCTTGAAAATATCCTTTTGGGCCAACCATTATAATACCTTTACACCGTTTTTTCTCGTCGTCTCTTCACCTATTCAAGGGCTCCCGATTTAGTCAACATTGAGTATGATTGAAAATGAATTAAACAACACCCACGCTGTGTCTCCTTCCTTTAGGCCAAGCCGCCGCCTGCTTTCCTCTGTGACCACTGAACATATTTCGGTACCATCCGGAAGCGATACTATGTATTCGGTGGTGATTTTACCACGAATGACATTGGATACCGTTCCTTTAAGCCGATTTTCAGCACTGCTCTCAGGTTCTGTATCGCCTTTGCTCAAAATGACCCAGGGTGCCTTTATTTCTGCTACAATAAAAAAATTTGGCTTTAGTTGCAAACGTCTGAGACTTTCATTGGTGATCACAGTAAATAGTGAGTATCCGCCAATGGTCATCATCTCAACTTCAGTTTGAATATCGCCCTTTCGGATATGCATGATCTTGCATAAAAATGTATTTCTTGCACTTGTTTTTCTTCGGCTCTCTTTATCCACATAATATTGGGTTATCTGACGCATATCTTCGTTAGAAAATTTTAGAAGCGATCTTGTCAAGCCTGGGGTCGAAAGTCCGAGGATCTTCTGGACTACCATTGTTGGTATATTGCTCCGCAAGAGTTCAATAGACCTTGACCGCCTGATTGCATTTGGGTTGCCATACTCTTTGGGAAACCCGCATTCTTGAGCTCGCTCGTAAAACTTCCGCCTTACATGTCCCGGGTCAATTTTAAAAAGAGAGGATAGGAATCCGGAAAATTTCGGATTATTCAGGACTTCGTTAATTTCGTTTGTAAGATCTAACGGGATATGCACATCACGCAATTCTGGTTTGTCCTTACTTTCTGTTTGTCCGATTCGAACAAGATTATTTTTCACATCAATATCTTTTCGAACATTCAGGCTTAAAATTTCATTAAACCGTGCACCTGTATATCGTATCAACATAAAGATAAGAAAGATTCGCTTTCTTGAGATCCGTACATCGGTACGAATCGTTTTATCGATCCATTGCCGAAAGGATTTTTCAAGCTTATCAAGTTGTGCCGTGTCTAAGCACTTGGCGTTTTCCGGAATGGTTAAGATGCCCGCGGGGTTTAAACGGGTGAGTCTTCTCATAAGCAGGAGGTCTCTTATCAGGTTATCCTTCTTTTCCTCTCTGCTTTTTTTCATCACGTTTGCCCTTAGAATTTCATTATAATAACTCAACTATATTTATTCAATCAATATAATGCAATCATCTATTAAGCCTTGCGTAAAAAAATAGTTGACAAGCATTAGAAAAATTTATTATTTCAGTGACACGATTAAATATATAGTCGTGTCACTGAAAAGGAGGATTCTTATGTATTTTTCAACTGCCGGTATAGAGGTTGCTCCCTGGGTGCCGCCGATAGTGGCTTTTGGCATCTCATTCTTTACATCAATGGGTGGGGTATCGGGCGCATTTCTCATTTTACCGTTTCAGATGTCCTTTTTGGGCTTTACGAACCCCTCTGTGAGTTCCACTAATCACCTTTTTAACATTGTGGCTATTCCGAGCGGCGTATACCGTTATATTCGGGAAGGTCGAATGGTCTGGCCGCTTACATGGGTCGTTATCATCGGAACTCTTCCAGGGGTATTTATCGGCGCCTTTGTCCGTATTGCCTATCTCCCAAATCCAAAACATTTTAAACTGTTTGCCGCCATGGTACTTCTCTACATCGGAACCCGCATGATTCGAGATCTTCTACGAAAAACACTTCCAGGTGCGGACAAGGCTTCAAGTGAAAAGCGGTTTCAGGATCTTGTGCGTCAATATCGAAAAAAAGAGGAGCGGGTTAAAAACGTTAAGGGCAACGCATTACCAGCGGTACGTATTACCCATTTCAATTTCAAACGGTTAGGGTATGAGTTCTATGGAGAAAGCTTTGATATCTCCATCCGGACAATTTTCACTTTGAGCTTTATTGTGGGCATCGTTGGAGGGGTATATGGCATTGGCGGGGGGGCCATTATCGCTCCTTTTTTTGTCTCATTTTGCGGCCTTCCAGTCTATACCGTGGCAGGAGCAACGTTAATGGGGACATTTGTGACCTCCATTGCCGGGGTAATTTTTTACCAGGCTATCGCCCCATTCTATCCTGATATGTCAGTAGCACCGGACTGGCTGCTTGGAATGCTTTTCGGTTTTGGTGGCATGTGTGGTATGTATCTTGGGGCAAGGTGCCAAAAATATGTTCCTGCAAAAGTCATTAAATGGATGCTCGGCGGCATCATTGTCTTTACTGCTTTGAAATATATCCATGGCTTTTTTTCGTAACCACAGTGGAGCAGATATGGCAGATATGGGACGTAGTTGACAAGCTTGAAGAAATTCCTGTCGACTTTTTTCTACGCTGCAATAACTTGTCCTGTTAAATTGTCTATGCTGTTTCCCAAAGCGAAAAGCGCAGGCATACCCATGGATATGTTGAGACTTTTCGCAAGTCCTTGATGCGCAAGAGATTGGTGCAGGTCGAGTAAAAAATCGCTCAATTTAGATTAAAATTTGATTTTTCTGATCTGGTTTTGAAATGCACTTGCAACTTTTGGTATATGCTTCCAGTTTTTCATAAATCGCCTGCAATCACATTTTAGTGATCTTCTTAAACCCCATCTGCAACTATGTTTACGCATGCCTTCTATATCAATAAGATACAACTTTTTACCGGCTACTATAAAGTTTGCAGCTTTAAAATCGCCATGACTCATATTTGCGTCCGCGAGCAATTTAAGCATTTCTCCAAAGCTTATACTCAAAGCTTCTATGTTAATTTCTTTTGATTTATCAGAAGTAATCAGGCGGTAGAGATCTGTTCCATCAATATATTCTGATATGTAATATGAGGTTGACCGAAAAGGCCCCCATCGTCTTTCAAGAAAGGCTATAGGTTTTGGAGTTGGAACCCCCAGAAGTTCCAGCCTGTGAGCATTACGCCATGATGTCCATGCACGGGTATTGCGAAGACATCTCTTTAAGGCATGCCAGAAACTTTTAATATTATATCTTTTAATTACCAGAAGCTTGCCGTTTACTTCAGCAAGTGCAACTGTTGAGCTGTTTCCGTCTTTAAGCAGTCTGCTTGAATCAATTACTGAGTCCGGATCTGTAATTAATTTTTTCATTTCCCCGTGATAAAAATTACGCTCACAAACCATATAGCTGTTCCATGATTTATGGCATACAAAAGCAGTGCATTCGCGAAAGATTTTATGCAGATATTTTTTACTTCCGTTTTTTCTTTGAAATTTTACTTCTTTTAATAACTGGTTAAACAGACTGCTATCTGATGGCCATGATCTTTTTGCTGTGTATGCCTGAAAAGCTGCAGAAAACAAATGGTCGAAGTTACGATTGAATTGAGCCAGGAATAACCCTAAATTATTCAGACTCATTGCTTTTGGCAGGGGTGTTCCTGTTTGGCCTGTATCAACGGTATCACCGTCAATTGTATAAATGTCATTGTCGGAGAGAAGAAAATTCCCTAAATGAAGATCTTTCTGTTTGAGGCCAGCCTCATGCTGTTCAGCTATTACAACTGCTATGCGTTTAAGTAATTCACTGCGCTTTTCATCAGTTTCAGCCATATCAAAAACTTCGTGGGGATTAAGGGCAGGCATAACTCTTTGAAAGACCAGAACCGGAGTGTCATCTTGCTGTGGATTGCTCTGAAGCAAAAGATCCGGCGTTTTTATTCCGGCATTTTTTAAGGCATTTATTCCCTTTATTTCACGTTTACAGTGATGTCCGGCGCTTTGGGAGTTTAAAAATATTTTTACTGCAACCGGCTTATCGTTCCATTTGCCTATGCACACCAACCTCTTCCCTGGAATTATTCGTGCGATACTTTCACAAATAAGTTCAATAGAAGAACCCTCTGATTTCAGAAGAAGCCTGAAGGGAACCTCTAAATTTCTTCCAGAGCGAAGATATTTACTATCAGCAGTTGATTTCATCTTTAATTATCAAGGGAATCATCCATAAGTATCTGTTCGGCGTTTAAATCCTTTAAGGCTTTATTGATGCGTTTTAGACCTTTTCCGATAGTGCTTTTTTCCTGGCGCCTAATTCCGGATGAAGCACCATGGTGGCGTGATTTAGATGGATGACGTATTTACTGAGGAATGCTGATTCAAGAAAAAGCATTTTATAGCCATTATCTTCCAGCTTTTTATGCATTATCTTGCCGGCGGTTTCTTTGCCATCAGAAAACGAGAGATTGTTTTTTCTTATTAAGTCCATCCGGTAAAAGGCCAAATGGCTTCGCAGATATAAGTAGTTTTTTCCTTTTCCTTCCAGGGCGTGATCTGTTTTGCCGATCAGGCGGTAGTAAAAGCTTTCCCATTGGTACTCAATGGCCTTGGCCAGTCTTTTAATAAAAGGCTTATTCTCAAGTTTCCATGAGCCGACTCCGGCAATAATTGATTCTTTTTCTATTTCTGCCAATAAGATATCAAGCCAGTCAGGGTGTTTAACAAAGGTATCTGTATGCATGGAAAGAACATAAGGCGTGGTAACCTTTTCCAGTGCAAGGTCAAGAGCTCTTGCGTGAGATAAAGATGGAGTGTCGTCCTGTTTTTTCTTTCTTTCAATGAGCGTTATGTACTTAAGGCTTTTCAGATATTTTAGAGATTCGTCTTGAGAATCATTGTCAATAACGATTATGCTGATTTTTTTCGGATCAGTATACTTGCGCAAAAGGCGCAGGCATAGCTTGGTGACTTTAAGGGTTTTATGGTTCGGTATTAAGGCTGTTACTATTGGATTAGACATATTGGTATCTAAGGAAAATTGTAAGCGTTCACGGCTACTTATTTTTTATGAACTTGAAAACAGCAATCATGTTCCCTTCTTTATTCGCAAATATTTTGCCGGGTTTGAGTTTTAGCGTTAATAATGTATTTTTTATCTTTTCATAATGTTTTTGTTTTGTTTTTAAAGCAACAAAATCATCAGATGACCACTCAGGTATTATGAGGTTGTCAGAAATATCCCATTCCATAAATTTTTTTTCAGAGTAATAGGAAAGCCGAAAGTTGTTTGTATAGAGTTTTGACTGCTGCGGCATATTGTGTTTAAGCCATGTGCCGGCAGTAGTAATATATGCCTTGGATTGATTGGGAGGTACAAAGGCATAGATGAACATGATTAGGAAGACAATAGATAGCACTGGAAACACAAAATTATTTTTAATAACTGTTTTTTTATCCAGCCATTTCTGCATAATATAATGCAGGCTGAATGGCGTCCAGAGCAGCAAAAGCAGGCTTGCCGGCATTAAAAAACGGGATAATACAAAAAATCGTTGTCCCAAAAATATGGCTGGTATAACCAGATTTAATATCGAAAAATATATTATCACTCTTTTTATGCCTTTCTCCGCAGGCATAAGTCTTTTCCAGAAAGCGTGGCCGAAAAGCAATGCATGTACAGGCCAGAGGGTCGCCACCAGTTTGTATAAATATATCCCGGTCAGCCCGGATATGACCATGGTTAAACCCCACTTGTTTGAATAGTCGTTAAGAATCGTCTGGCTCACAAGTACTGCTTTTTCATTGATATTGGTACTTAACAATGTCAGACCATTTTGCAGTTGATCCCAGTGTCTAAACTTCCCAAGCTGGGCGATTGTTCGATTTGGCATGTTAAGCCACCATGCAATTATTATGGATATTGCAATGATATTGAAACTATATGCTTTAAGAGTATTTCCTAATTTATTCCAGAGCGTTGTTTTTGCTCGAAATAGAAGAACAAGAGGACCAAAACAGCATATCACCAGGCCTTCAGGCCTAAACAATATTGCAACGCTTATAAATATTCCCCATCCTAAGGCATGCCGCCATTTCAGGTGTTTATAAAAACGAATAAAATTTAAGAAAGCTAATAAAGAGAAAGCCCAATAACCAAACCCCCGAACAATATAGTGCTGATAGTGATGTAATTGCGGATGGCTAAGAATAATAAGTGCACCTAGAAATTGCACGAAACGTGAACCGCCTGATTCCTCGATAAGAGCGATGAAGCTAATTACAATTATAACAAGAAGTACTGCATTCAATACATAGGTTGAGTTCTCGAAAGATAAATGTGTTAGTTTGGACAGCCAAGCGATAAATATTGAATAAAACGGCCAGTTAAAATGTTTTATCGCCTCTTGCCACCCGCTGTTTGCAAAAGCCTCGGCTGTTTGCAAATATAGAATCCCGTCATTATTTATGGGATTCTGGGTGTTAACAGCGATGAACAGAGTTATCAGGCTTATTATCGTCGCAATCAGCCGAATATAATTAAACTGATCAATCAGGTAAATGCAGCGTCTTATATGGTCTTTCATTTATTATCATCTCAAACATGACGGCTTTGTAGACTACCAACTTAAGCCGGGACACTTTGTAAATTCAAGAGGTTATCTGAGGATGATTTTCTACCTCCTGAATAGATGATACTTCAAAAAAACAAACCGTTGTTTCCGACGTGGATAAGACCAATGCCAATCTTGCGTCCCGACCCTTCACGACCAATTAATTCCTCACAATCATACTTGTCACGTAATTCTTTCCAAAACCTGTCAACCTGAATCTCCGGCAAATCAGGACGTGGCAGGATATCGTGAAATCCAATAAGACCGCCGGGTCTGACCAGAGTACCATAGTCTTGAAAATCAGCCTTGACGCCTTCGTAAGTATGATCACCATCAATAAATACGAAGTCGATTGGCTTGTCACAAAAAATCCTGCCAACTTCATCTAACGTTTCTGCCTGATGAGAATCCCTTCGCAAGAGATTGAGCGTTTGTCCAGAACGAGCAAATGAATGGTAGAAAGGTACCCGACAGGCTGGATATGCTCCACCAAATTTTCCACCTGGCAAATCTATACTGACGATTGTGGCATCTTCAGAGGCGGCCTGTATCCACAGATACAAGCTGCCGCCTCTGGCTGTCCCGATTTCCAGAATGCGGCGTGGAGAAAGCTCAAGCACAGCTTTATACAAGGTCTCTATTTCCTCAGGATTCTGACGCGGCTCAATGGTTTTGAAGAACCCCTTACCATGATAAACAAAAGGCACCGCAAAACGGACATCTTTGGATGGCAGTTTTCTTTCCAGGGTATGTAACTGCCGCAGTCCACTTTCACGGTGTGCTCTACTCATTAAATTATAAAATGCATGTTTCAACATAAACGCTTACCTGTCAAAAAATATACCCGAATATTTTTTTCAGACATTTTTTCAGATTTACAGTAGAAAATACTGTATTCAACTACATTGTTAAAACAGAAACGAATATTTAAATTTTAATTTTTCTCAGATCAACATACAAGGCGTTTGCCCACATAATCAGGTCGCTTTGGTTATACTTCGGCTTGTAAACATCGTATAAAATAAAGCCTTGTTTCCTAAAAAATAAATCAATTTCACTAAAAAGTGCCCCATCATTATAAAGGCTGTTAAAGCAGATTTCGGTATATACAGCGCATGTCGATTTTTGTAATACTTCTACAGCACCTTTTAAAGCTTTTAACTCGGCTCCCTGGATATCAAATTTCATCACTTGAATTTCAGGAACGTTATTTTTTTTTGCCCATTGATCTATCGTTACTAACTTAACTTCCATACGTTTTTTTACCTCAGCGCCTTCAGGATCTATTTCCTTTAGCCGTTCTGCCGGCGAGAGAAGAGAAGTATTTCCTGGAGATTCAGTAATAAATAATTCGGCCTTACCCTCAATATCTGATAATGCCAGGTATTGAGGATGGAATCGTGAATCTTTCCTGGCATATGTTTCCAGTTGTTGTTTGTAGAGAGGATTCGGTTCGAATGCGTAGGCATTTGCCTGTGGAAATTTCTTTAAAAGTGTTCGTGAAATTCGACCATTACTTGCCCCAGCATCAAGCATACAGGTCACCTTGGTGCCTCGCAATAGATATTTGATTACTATAAAAGGATCATTAAGAGATATTAAATTTTTATCTTTTTTAAGTAATTTTTTCTTTAACCAAGTGCTGAATTGATTTGACATATATCTTGCCTCAATTTACAAAAGAGTTCTGATGAGAGTGAAGGTCGATTAAACTAGTTATTTTAAAAAATCGGAGATGAGCTCAACAAACTGCCGACCTATTATCTGTACATCAAACCTTTTGGCTCGTGCAACTCCTGCCTGTCCCATGTTTACGCGTAACTGTGAATTTTTAATTAATTGACCAATTCTGTTTATCCACTGCTGCTGATTTTTGACAAGAAAACCTGTAACACCGTTTTTTACAAAAACTGAGTTAGTACCAACAGGAGATGCTACCACTGGCAGACCAGAACAAGAATATTCAAGTATTTTAAAGCTGCATTTTCCTTCTGTAAACGGATTGCCTGGTAAAGGGCCAAGGCCGATATCGCTCGTCGTCAGATTGTGCGCTCTGAAGTCTTTGCTCCATAAATATTTTTCAACAGGCATATTTTCCAGATCAAAAAAAGTATCCCCGATTATTCGTAATATGACATTATCAAAACGTTTGCCAATCTCCTCTAGTACCGGCTTAATCTGACGAAGATAATCCAGTGTGCTTTTACTTCCTATCCAGACTAAACGAATTTTGCCGTTCTTACTCTGATCCTTCTTCACTATATAGTCATCAGTATTCAGCCCGATTGGAAGCACCTTGACATTTGAGTTCAGTTTCTGTGATTGAGCGGCCAGGTAAGTACTTCCTGTGATTATCATATCAGCTATACGGGCTGTGCGTCTGAAAGGAATAAGATGCGACAGGCTCAGTCGATCCGGCCTTTTATCACTGTACATGATGGCATCATCATAATTAAATATCAGCTTTCTGCAATATTTTCTCAGGTTATAGGCGTCAATTGGATTCAGACACTTTTTGTGTAAAAAAACTCCATCAAACGCAACAGCCGACTTATACAACTTATACCTGGCCAAACAACTTGAAGGCAACACCGCAGTTTTACATTCAATCCCGTTAACTGCCAGAGTTTCTATATAAATTCCGATTCGTTGTCTAAAGCTTGCCCGATTTGGATTGTTTGTTATGATGAGTAATTTCATGTCTCAAAGTTTCAACATAGTACGACTCTTTTTTAGTGAACTGACCTATCTGATTTTGTTTCAAATTTCCGATTTTTTATAGTTTGTGCTTCTGCCTTTATGCTTACCTGAGTAGTTACTTTTTTATTTTATGCCGTTCACGTAATTTGTTGATGAACGGTTTAATCTTTTTTTGCACACATTCTTTGTTTAGCATTCTTATGTTGCAATATTCTGTCATAAATTCATTTAAAAATCGTTTTGGCAGCCCATATTTGATCATATCAAAAATAAACCGGCTGAGATCTTTACGCACTTTATGTCCCAGAGTGAATTTGACCTGAGAAGCTTCGTCCAGATCAATCATTCAGAATTTCCCTGAACTTGCGTTTGCCAGGATATTTGCCCATTTTGTATCTCCGTGACAATAGTTGTTATTATGCAGTATAGCAAGATACTGTGCAAAACGAGAAATAATTTTTTCTTTTTCCAGCCAATCAGGTAAATCACCAATTTCTCTTGAGAGCCCGACAAAATTCTTCGCGTTTAAAAGATTTTCACTGTAATAATAGCTGGCTCTCTTTCCTTCAAACACAAATCCCAGCGGACGTGCTACAGGAATTCCCAAGGCAATGAAAATGTGAAACATTTCTCACTGCCGGGAAGCCCGTTTCATCTTGAACCAGACACTTGGGTGATATAATGAGTTTTGGGCGGCAAATCGAATAAATGACACCATCTATACCCAAAATCAGGCTCTTACCGTCTAATATTTGTAGCAGAAAAGTCTTTATCTTATCCTTATCGCTTTTTTGGACCGCAAGCTTTTCTTTTTTCTCTTTGACGCCTGCGTCTGGCCAGATCTTCAGGATAAAGTTCCGGGTGGTGCCTTTTCCATCGTTTGTGAAACCATAACCATTGTTCTGGATAAAGACTTATTATTTTTTCAACAGAGTCTGTCATGATCTGTGTATTTGTCTGCAAGTCTGCACGAACATCATCGGTTTTGTGTAATTTCAGTGGAGGTTCGACAACAACTGTCAGCTTTGCATCGGATTCTCTTATACAGTAGACTGGCAGAACCGGGCAATTGTATCTTGCGGCCAGCAAAGAGGCTGCATATGTGGCATTGGTCTTGTGGCCGAAAAAAGTAACATCAACCCCCTCTCCACGAGAAGTACCCTGGTCGATTAATAAACCTATCATTTTACCTTTGCGTAATGTCCGAACCAGTTTGATCATAGCTCCTTTTTTGCTGACAATGACATTCCCCGTACTTGTTCTGAGCTTATGAATTATCCGTTCAATAATATTAGGCTGATTTTGCGCTACCACTACCACTGACTTTTGCATATAACATGACAAAAAAAGACTACACATCTCCCAGTTTCCTATGTGGGCTGAGATCATAATAACGCCTTCAGGGCTTTTTATCGTATTTAACAGATTTTCTTTTCCTCTTATTCTAACTTTTTGCAGAATATCTTCTTTTGAAAAGCAAGTCATTTGACAGATTTCCAAAACCGTAATTCCCATGTTTTGAAACGTTTTTATAGAGAGCTTATTTATTTTATCTAATGGCCACTCAGGATTGGCAAATCGCAAATTGCGCCTTGCAATTCTCCTGTGACGCGCATCAAGCAGGTATGCAATACTTCCTAATATATTTCCCGTTTTGACAATATAATTCTTGGGTATAGATTCAATGAATTTTTTTATTGAGCCTGAAAGGCCTTTGGATTTAGACATTTTCGACCAGTTCTGTATTTTATTTTTTTGACCAGAAATTTACAAACTCGAAACATCGTAGCTTTTAAAAATATATTCGCTTCAGGTATGATACATTCAAACCATGAAAAACTCACGCATAAGATATCGTAAAGAAAGAACCTGCCCAGAATGAAAACAATATTAAGAGTTTAACAAAACATTAATAAACAATGAACAAAAGATCCTGTAAGGTTCTTTCTTAACGCTCTCTAATGCGCTCAAACAGTTTCCTGTTTTGAATGTATCATACCTGAAGCTCACGTGCAGCAGTTTAATGTTACATGAAAATGAGTTTGAAAATTTCTGTTGACATATATTTTAACAAAAAATTGCCTTTATTACGAAAGTATAGAATTTGCCGCATCCAGTACTTGCTCTACGCTTATCTGCTTCATGCAGTCGATTGTACTGCACTGTCGCTTAAAGCAGGGACTGCATTCCACGCCTGATCTCAGAATTTTATGTTCTGATCCGAAGGGTCCGGTTCTCCATGGAGCTGTCGGCCCGAAAAGAGCTATTACAGGTGTACCAACTGCTGCCGCCATATGCATTGGGCCGGTATCTGTTGATATAACAAACCTTGTTTTTTCATAAAGTGCTGCAAGTGTTTTCAGCGTTGTTTTACCTGCAAGATTTACTGCTCTTTTACTCATAAAAGACATTATATCTTCCATTGTGTTTTTATCTGATTGACTTCCGGTAAAAATGACGCTTGTATTATATTTTTCAATCAATCTGTCGGCAAGCAAAGCGAACTTTCGATTATCCCATAGCTTTGTTTCCCATTTTGCAACCGGATTTATCGCTACAAGCAGTTCAGAACTTTTAATTCCGTGGCGTAACAAAATAGAATCTATAAATTTGCGGGTATGATCGGAAACAGGAATTTTATATTCAATCTCTTTTGACTTGATTCCCAAAGCATTAATAAGCATCAGATTCCTTAAAAGAGCGTGGTTATCCATATTTACAGGAGGAATACGCTCGTTTAAAAAAATGTAGCTATGCTCCATGTGCTCCATGCCCTTATCAAAACCTGTTTTTCGCTTTCCTTTGGCTAATGCTAAAAGAATACCGCTTTTCAGCAATCCTTGAAAATCAATTATCAGATCGTATTCCGTATCTCTCAGCTTTTTTATAAATTGATACGCTTCTTTAATATTGTTCAGGCAGGATGGCCCGAAAACTTTTTTTATCCATTGCTTTCTTTTTGAAATAATAACACGATTCAGGGCTTCATGCCCTACAACAAGACTGGAAGCAGCTTCCTCAATCAGCCACGTTATATGTGCATCAGGATAGTGTTTTCTGATTGCGTTAAGCGAGGGCAGCGTATGTATAACATCTCCAATAGCGCTCAATTTAACGATAAGTATTTTCATATGTTAATTACATTAAAAGTTTTATGGCAGCATCATATATCATTTCAACAGTAATGTTTTTCATGCACCTGTGGTCTATAGGACAGTCTGGTTTCAGGCAAGGGCTGCAAGGCACCGGGACCCTTATAATCCGGCTTTTTGGACTACTGGGACTGGTTGTTACATGGTCGGTAGAACCAAATATCGCAATCTGCGGAGTATCAAGGGCTGCCGCAACATGCATCAAACCTGAATCATTTGTAATAAAAAGTTGACACCTCTCAATTAATGCTACAGCTTCACGAAGGCTGGTTTTGCCGCAAAAGTTGACGCAACGGTTTCCCATTAATTCAGAGATATAGTCTCCCAGTGCCTTTTCGCCAGGTCCTCCGAATATAGCAATTTCGGCCCCGCTGTATTTTTGCAGCTTAATACTCAGTGCAGCATACCGTTCAGGAAACCACCGCTTTGCAGATCCAAAAACAGCACCGGGGTTTATTCCGATAAGTCTGTTTTTCCCTGTAATACCGTGTTTCGCTAATATTTTTTCAGCATGTTTACGCTCTTCGTCTGTTACGACAAGGGTCAGGTGTCTGCCATCTGATTTTAGTGAAGCGCCTTCAAGAATTCCAAGATAGTAATCGATTTGATGTACCCTTTTTAAGGCCGGCTTTAGACAAATACAATGTGTAAGTAATAGACTTCTTGCATCGGTGTTATAGCCGAGTCTGTTTGGAATTCCTGCCAAAAAAGCTATTAGTGCAGCTTCAAAAGCATTTTGAAGAAGAATGGCAAGATCAAACTTTTCTTTTCGCAGTTCCTTGCTCAACCTAAGTATGCCGGACAGGCCTTTATGTTTTCCCGCAGCATCGTAAATCAAGATATTATCAATATAAGGATTGTTGTAAAAAATTGGGGCAACCCAAGGTTTTGCGAGAAGGCTTATCTTAGCTTCAGGAAAATTTTTGCGCACAGCTCTGACTGCCGGTGTTGTTATTACAGCATCTCCAACCCAGTTGGTGCAGCGAATTAGTATGCGCTTTATTTGTTTAGAACGAAGAGATTTCATTAGACTGTATTAATTTCCAAGTCCCTTAAGTCTGTTTTTTATAAAGAGATTGAACTCATTATTATAATTTTCAAATGATATTTTTATGCCCACAACCACAAGGTCAATCGGCCATGTGATTCTGTTTGCAATTCTGGCATAGTCCTTTTCCGTTGTAATAATAAAGTCTGCATTAGATTCCTTTGCTGATTGTAATATCTTGTTAAGATCTCTGTCCGTGTACCTGTGATGGTCTGTAAATTCTGAACAACCCGTTACCTTACAGTTAAACCCTTTTACTGTATTGTAAAAATCTATATTTCTTGCGATTCCTGAAAAAACAAATGCTGGGCGACCACGCAAGAATTCAAAACCCTGTGTGCACGAATCTCCATAAATTCCTTGAGATGAAACAGCTCCGCCTTTGACGACTTCATATATATATGGAACATGTATGGCCTTAAAAATTGGCTTGCCCCTTGCACAACTTTTTAATTTGACAGAATTATACGTACTTTCCGGCTCTTTAGCAACATCCGACCTTGTTAGAATAAATGCATCACAACGCATCAGGGCTGAAAGCGGTTCCCTGAGTGTGCCTCTTGGTAAAAGCTGATGATTGCCGAAAGGGCAACTATTGTCAAGTAGCACCAGGTCAATGTCACGCTTGAGCTGGAGGTGCTGGGAAGCATCGTCAAGCACAATAACGTCCGGCTTAAAACTGTTTAAAGCCGTCATGCCCGCATTAAACCGGTTTTTACCTACAACAACAGGTATGTTTTTCAGCCGGTTGGCCATCATAAACGGTTCGTCACCTGCTTTGTCAGCTTCCATGAATATTGTTTTTCCGTCACTTACAATTCCTCCGGTTTTTTCCGCAAGCCCTTTATATCCCCTGCTGATTACTGCTACTTTGTAACCTAAGCGTTTTACCAGCTCGGCAACATGAATAGTCATTGGAGTCTTGCCTGTGCCTCCGACTGTGATATTCCCGATTGATATTACTACACAGGGAAGTTTTTTTGACCTTAACACACCTCTATTATAAAAAGCTTCTCTGGTTTTAACGGTGCCGCCGAAAATAAGGGAAAGCATGAATAATAAAGACTCGAAAGAAATAAGACCGGCTTTCCTTTTACTAGTCATAATACTTTCGATTTTTTTTAAAATATTGCTCATAAGTTATATATGTAACCGTTCACGGTTGACGGTTCACAGTTCAAAGTTCACAGTTTTTTCAATGAACTATGCACGATTTAAGCATTTTGGATATTGATTTCAACTCTTGAATTAATTCTTTCGCATCTAAATCAGAAAATATATTAACCTCTCGATCTTCAAAAGAGGACCCCATAATTCTCCTCTAATTTCTGTTTTTTTCAACCGTGAACCGATAACTGTCAACCGTAAACGGTTACTTATATATTTCTCAATCCTTCAATTGGCTTTCTATAACTTTTAGAGTTTTTTCAACAGCCCCCTTATTGGCGTTAAAGACTCTAAATGCTTTTTCTCCCATATTCCGGGCTTTATCGCTATCACTGAGGATCTCCGCTATTCTTTCATAGAGGCTCTCTGCATTTTCTACCTGGACAGCTCCGCCTGAATCTACAAGCATTTGCGATATATGTGCAAAAGCGCTCATATCTTGTCCAAATATTATTGGTTTGGAAAAGGCAGAAGGTTCAAGCGGATTGTGGCCGCCTATATCTACAAGGCTTCCGCCGACAAAAGCCACATCCGCAATTGCATAAAGCCTCCTTAAAATTCCTATAACATCAACAACAATTACATCAAATTTTTCATCTTTATCTATATTTTCGATGTCTTTCATAAGAATTGAAAGAAATCCGGCGGATTTACATAATTTGAGTACAGACCTTGCACGTTTTGGATTCCTCGGGACAACAACAAGAACAGTATCAGCAAAGTCTTTTCTGATCCTTGAGAAAGCATCAATAAGTATTGATTCTTCGTCTTTGTGAGTACTTCCGGCCATTAAAATTTTTTTAACCGGCTGATAAATATGCATAGATTGTTTTAATATTTCAATTTCCTTTTCTGAAACAGGATCATATGGCTGATCGAATTTAATGTTTCCTGTTGTTGATATCATGTTTGAAGGGATACCAAGAAACATCAAGCGCCTGGCATCTTCAATGGACTGGGTGCATATTTTTGCAAAAAACAAAAATAATTTATTAAAAATAAATGAAAAACGTTTATATCCCTTAAAAGATCTATTAGAAAGTCTGGCATTGATCAGGACAACGGGTATCTGGCGTTTTTTCATTTCAAACAGAAAATTTGGCCAGATATCCGACTCAACAATAATAACTATGGCTGGATGTATTTTCCCGCTAATATATTTTACAGAAAACAGGAGATCAAAAGGAAAGAAAAATATTGAATCCACATTTTTTTTAAAAAGTTTGTTCGCAATTTCAAAGCCTGTTTTGGTTGAAGCTGAGAAAACGATTCTTTTATCTTTGAAATGTTTTTTCAACTTCATGACAAGAGGAACAGAAGAAAGAACTTCTCCAACAGATAACGCATGTATCCATATCGGCCGGTCCTTTTTGAACAATATGTTTTCTGGGAGCCTCTTTACCCCCAGTCTTTGCAAAAAAGTTTTTCGCCTTTTTTCAGACAAAAGAATAATCGGAATTATCAGGGGAATGCCGACGGTGATTCCTATTGTAAGTATAATATTATACAGAGTGATCATTATTTCACATCTTTCGCTAGTTTTTAGAGGTATAATTTATAACTTTAGTGAGATAGAGTGCCTAAAATGCCTAAAGTGAGCTAAAGTGCCTAAAGTTAATGAATGCGCCTTTGGCGCTGCCAATTTTGATTCTGGCCCGGGACCCCCGCCAGCAGGCAGGCTTAATAATCTGATTCAGGAGTATGGCGCCAGAGTAAAGTTAGTAGCTGGTTTCGCCTTGTTGCGTTTTAAAATAAACAGAACACCTTAACTTTAGGCATTTTAGGCACTTTAGCTCACTTTAGACACTTGTAACTTGATCACACCTGAAGCGTCACATCAGTCGGCGTTGAGTAAAATAACTATCCCAAAACATAAAAAAATTAGGTTTGCAGACCAGGCAGCAACCAGAGGGGGAAGCATTTCTCCATATCCAAGCGACACGCAGAAACTATGAAGAATCCAGTAAAGAAATGCAACGCCTATACCACATGCCACATTAACAGGTAGTCCTTCCTTGATTTTTCTTTTAAAAGCTATTCCAGCTCCTATCAAGCATACAATTAGACAGACAAGGGGAAAAGCAATCTTGGCATAAAGATCCACCCTGTAAATTGTAGCCTCGTATCCTTCAGCCTCAACCTTTTTGATATAGTTAAAAAGTTCGTTAAAGCTCATTTCTTCAGACTTTTTAATTATCCTCTTTAAATCCTCTGGCAGAAAATATAGCTTTTCAACTTTTTCTTCATGTAATTTTATCCTGTACTGATTGTTTGCCTGGTTTAAATTTTGCTCAATAATTTCATATAAGAACCATTGTCCGTCTTTGAATAAGCCTTTTTTTGCATCGATCCTTTTTACAAGCCTGAAGTCTTCATCAAAAGCATTAATACTTATTCCAAAAATAGCTTTTTCTGCAGGGTTGTAATAAGTTATGTGTGTTATTAAGCGGTCGCCCTTGATCCAGATATTTTTTTCCTTAGAAATAACAGCCGATTCTTTTTTTACCTCTTTCAGCCATATTTCATTTGCCCTTCCCATAGTTATCGGCACTATTACCTCTGAAATGAAAAAGAGCAATAAACTGAGTATAAGGCCAATTATAAAAATCGGCTTTAAAAGGTAATAGATAGTTACACCACTGCTTTTAAGAGCAATCAGCTCATTATTTTTAGTCATCAGCCCAAAGACAATTATAACTGACAGCAGAATACAAACAGGTATTATCTGGGCGATTATAAAGGGAATTTTGAAGATAAGAAAGACAAAGATTCTTGAAAAAGGGAGCCCTGCTTCCATAAAGTTGTCAATTTTTTCAAAAAAATCAACTGACAGATATATGCTTATGACCGCAGCCAGTACAAAAAACAGGCATTTGAAAATTTCTCCAGTCAAGTATTTATGGATAATAGACATAAAGCAATTAAAGTGCCTAAAATGCCTAAAGTTAAGGAATGCTGCCATTTTATATATTCCTTAAGCCATCAATGCACAAGAAAAACAAAACTCAATCCTAAGTAGCGTTGGATTATCAATTAGCACGCCGAAGGCGTACCATAACTTTAGGCACTTTAATATACTTTAGGCACTTTAGGCACCATCTTTTTAAGAAACGAATCAATAATTACAGGACGGTCATTAGCCGTTCTTACAAATAGATAAAGCCCTATTCCTCCGAATACAATATTCGGCATCCACATTCCTATTAACGGTGGATAAACACCAGTCTCGCCGAAAACCCATCCTGCAGACAGCATCAAATAGTAAAGCAGAAAAAAAATCAGGCCAAAGCATAGGCCAAATGCCCGCTTTGCTGATTTTGACTGTACTCCCAATGGAACGCCAAGAAGACCAAGAGCAAAACAGGCAAAAGGAATTGAGAATTTTCTGTGAAATTCTATAAGTGCAGCATAGTATTTTGCATCTTTATTAACAGTATCTTTTAAATACTTGTTCAGCTCAACTATGCTCATTTCCTTTTCATCTTTTCGCCCTTTTTTTGTCGTGACGGATTTTTTCAGATCAAGATTTATGTCATAAGTATCAAAAGTTATCGAATGAACTGTTTTGTTCTCAATATCAACCTGATTAATTGTTCCATTGTGCAACTGCAGGTGAAAAAGGAGTTTGTCCGGTTCGCTGTATATTTCTCCTCTTGGAGCTACAATTGTACTTATAATGTTTTTTGTTCTTTGATCTTCAATAAAAATATCTATTAAAGCCTTATTCTTTAAGTCGATTTTATTCATATAAAGCATAACACCTTCAAAATTATCATTGAAAGTTCTTTCTTTCATTCCAACATTGACATTGGATGAAGCTACTTCATATGTCAATTTTTTTAAAGACAGCCTTCCCCATGGTAGTCCATATATAGTCATAAAACCTGTAAGCATACATCCTATAAGGCAGAAAAGAAGTACAGGAGGAAGAAGTTTGTAAATACTTATACCTCCGGCTTTAAGGGCAACAATTTCGTTGTTGCTTGACAGATGGAAGAAGGTCAACAGAACAGTTGTCATAACGGACATGGGGATTACAAACTCTAGAAAGTGCGGCATTGAATATATAAGCAGCAACATAACATCAAACAGGCTGATCCTGTAATTTACGATCATATTTGTAATATCGAGTATCTTGGTCAGCAGAAAAATAAAGTTGAAAAACAAAAGATTGATGACAAAAGGAGGGATCATCTCTTTGAAAATATATTTATATATAATAGAGTTGATTTTCAAAAGTATTTCTAAGTTGTTATGCTATTTTTTTGTTGTTGAACTGGGACTGATAGAGTTTGTAATATTCTCCTTTAAGAAAAATCAGATCTTCATGTTTTCCCTCTTCCACAATCTTGCCTTTAACTATAACAACTATTCTGTTTGCATAACCAATAGTTGAAAGCCTGTGGGCAATAACAAATGTAGTTCTTCCCTTCATAAGATTTTCAAGCGCTTTCTGGACAAGCATTTCAGATTCGGTATCCAGAGAAGAAGTCGCTTCATCAAGTATTAATATCGGAGCGTCCTTTAAAAGAGCACGTGCTATGCATATACGCTGTTTTTCTCCGCCCGAAAGACGACTTCCAAGTTCTCCGATTTTTGTGTCAAATTTGTCAGGAAAACTCTGGATAAAATCATATGCATATGCAGCTTTTGCAGCTCTTTCTATATCTTCATTCAAGGCATTTCGATCGCCATAAGCTATATTATCCCTGATGGTATCATTAAAAAGTATGGGCTCCTGTGTAACCATTGCTATCTGCTTTCGAAGAGAAAAAATTGAAGATTGCCTGATATCAGTGCTGTCTATAAGGACAGCTCCTTCGCTTACGTCATAGAATCTGGGTATAAGATTAACAAGAGAGGTTTTTCCTCCTCCGCTCATTCCAACCAGAGCCAGAATTTCTCCGGGCCGTACATCTATGTTAATATTTTTTAATACCATTTGATCGTCGTATTTAAAGAAGACATTGCGGAAAGTTACTCTGTGGGACCCGGATTCTATTACAAAAGGACTTTTTTGTTCTATTATGTCAGATTCCTTCTCAAGAATATCATAGATTCTGTCAGTGGCAGCAAGACCTTGCTGTACTACATTGTTAAGCTTGCTCAGTTTTTTTACCGGGCCGTAAAGCATGAGGACGGCACCCATGAAAGAGAAAAAGGTTCCGGGTGAAGAGGTACCTGCAATAACTTGGGAACCACCATACCATATAACAAATGCAATCCCGATGCCTCCAAGAAATTCCATTACCGGTGAAGAAAGCGCCTTGGCTGCAACAGCTTTCAGCTCAAGTTTGAAAAGGTTGAGTGTTTCTTTAAAAAAACGATGCTTTTCATATTCCTCCATTCCGAATGCTTTAACTATCTTATTTCCTGCAAATGTTTCGTGAAGAAAAGAAGTCAGCTCGGCCATGGATTCCTGGGTTCCGGTGGTTACCTTGCGAACACGCCTCCCCAGCGACACAATAGGGAAGAACGCAACAGGTAATACTATAAAAGCAAACAATGCCATCTTCCAGTCTCTGTAAAATATTACTGTTGTTAAACCAATTATGGTAAAGCAGTCTCTCAAGGACCCTGTAACAGCAGTTGAAACCATGGTCTTTATGATATTAACGTCATTGGTAATGCGGGAGATCAGAACACCTGTTTTTTCTTTGTGAAAAAAGGAGAGCGGAAGATCCTGAATTTTGCCATAGAGACTGTTTCTAAGTCGCCTTATTATATCCTGCCCTACATAATTCATAAGATATTCCTGGCCGTACATTGCACTACCGAGCGAAAAGTATATAATGATAACGGCAAAAGGAATAAGCTTAAGCATAGCTATATCTTTGTTGATAAATATATCATCAACTACAGGTTTTATCAGAAATGGTATAGCTGAATTTGCAGCAGCCATTACAAGCATGCATAACATCGCCAGAAAAAGCTTAAACCAACTGTCTTTTATAAGCGAGAACAACTGTTTGTGTCTGTCTTTTATAATTATGCGTTTTGATTTTTGTTTCATGATATACTTGATACGGTTATAACTTGCATTTTGTCATTCCGAAAGATTAAAGCAATTATAGACTTTCAGATAAATAATTTCACTGTGTTATCAGTCGTCGACGTATAACTAATACGCCTTCCTCCTTCTGGCCTTGTGAAATTAATTATCTGAAAGTCTATAGCTTTTAGGTGTTAGCAATTAGTTCCAAATACCAGATTTCTTATGCTAATAGCTAAGCGCTAATAGCTAATAGCTAACAGCTAAAATAGCTGTCAGCCTCCAGGGTAAGACAGTTCAGTTCCTTTTCAAGGAGATTCCGGTATCTCATTAACTCGTCTTTGCCGGCATCCTTGGGGACATAGAAAGGTTTGCCATAGAGACCAAGGCATTTTGTAAAAGGATACGGAAGAATAAAACGGTCCCAGCTTGCAAAAACCTTGATTTTTTTTGCGCTGTAGCTAAAAGGCAAAATAGGATATCCGGTCTCTCTTGCCAGAATAATTATTCCTAATTTTACTTTGAATTTTGGCCCCTGGGGTCCATCCGGTATAATTAAGCCTGGCCTTTGTTTTTCTTTAATATTCTTGATCAGCCCTGATAATGCTTTAATTCCACCTCTTGTTGTTGAACCACGAAAAGCTTCATGTCCTTGTTTTTTAAGTATCCTTGCCACAAATTCACCATCTTCTGAACCGCTTACCATAGCAGTTCCAGCCAATCCCCTGCACAGATAGTTCAGAAGCAGAAGTCTTGAGTGCCATGCTGCATAGATGAATTTTTTTGAGTTAAAAATGTGCCTTACTTTCTCAAATCCTCTCAATTCTATCTTTATTGTATAAAATAGAATATCAATCAAAAGTTTGCCAAAAATACCGACAAGTTGCCATTTGATTTCAGTAAATTTATTTTTCTGCTTTATTCTTTTAATATTTTTTCTCCATCATATTTAGAGCTATTTCAGCTACCCGCTCTGATGCACCCGATCCGCCCAGCATGTCTCTTATTTCAAGAATTTTTTTTCTCATCTTTTTAAGTCCTTTGGTATCATTTAACATATTAAATACAGTATCTGCTATATTTTCAGGAGATGCCTTATCCTGCAATAATTCTGGAACAATATTTTTTCCTGCAATAAGGTTTACAAGACCGAAATTTTTAACCTTTACCATTAATTTGCCTAACCAGTAGCTTACAGGAGATACCTTGTAAATTATTACTGTTGGGGTGCAGGAAATCGCTGCTTCCAATGTAACAGTACCGGAAGCAGCCACAACTATCTTGCACATTTTAAAGACCTTTTTAACATCTCCTGTCGCTATCTGGTAATTACATATTCCTTTATGCTTTTTTAATATTTCTTCAACGTGTTTTGTTTCAACAGAGGGAGCTGTGGAAATTATGAAGTTTATGTTCTTGAGCCTACTTTGTAGAATCTTGGCGGCATCAAGCATTACTGGAAGATGCCTTATAACCTCTCTGTCACGGGAACCCGGCAGAAGGCCTATAACCGGCATTTCATGATTTTCATTTCCAACTGTTTCCAAAGTGTCTGACTGACGGAGATCATTTTGAGTATAATTGTCCAGCAATGGATGGCCTACAAATGTTACCGGCACTTTGTGTTTTTTGTAAAAGTCTTCCTCAAAGGGCAGGATAACAGCAATATGATCCACAAGTTTTCGAATTATTTTGACGCGGCCCGGTCTCCATGCCCAAACCTGAGGACCGATATAATATAAAACAGGTATATTGAGCTTTTTAGCGGCTGCTGCAATTTTAAGGTTAAAATCAGGGAAATCTATTAATATAACAAGGTCCGGCTTAATACTTTTTAAGTGTTTTTTGACATTGGCAATCGCCTTAAAAAGATTTGGTATTTTGGAAAACACCTCGGTTATCCCGACAACAGACAGCTCGGATGCATCAACCAGGATTTCAACTCCTGCATCCCTGAGAGCTTGTCCTCCAATACCTGAGAAATGTATCTCACTGTTTTTATTGCATATAGACTTTACAAGCTTTGACCCGTGAAGATCGCCGGAAGCTTCACCAGCTATAATCGTAATATGTTTCGGTTTCATGATTGTTGACTGATGACTGATGACTGATGATTGATGGTATTTTATTGATTTTATAATCAAAAGACAGAGCGAAGCGATTCCGTAAATCAACAATCATAAATCAACAATCATAAATTTTTTGTTAACATAGGATAGTAGCCGAAATTAGAACCATGCCTCCCTGGACTTGCTGATCTGATTCATAATGCTTAAAGCTGTCTTTAAAGCATCGCGTCCCATTAGTCCCGTGACTTCCGGAACATTACGATTTTGCACCGATTTTACAAACGATTTAAGCTCATCTTCCAGAGCGTCACTTTTTGTAAAGCAAAGCTGTTTTATTTCCATACCCGGGATAAGGCTGTTTGAACTTTTTTCGTTCTGTCTGATTACGGTTATTTCATGATTTGCAAAATCAACAGAAATATATGCATCTTTTTGGAACAGCCTTATTTTCCTTTCATTTTTTGTTGAAATTCTGCTTGCCGTAACATTTGCAACACATCCATTTTCAAATTCTAAACGAGCATTTGCTATATCAACGTGTTTTGAGATTACAGGTATGCCTGCTGCATGAATGTTTTTTATGCCATACCTGACAAAGTTCAGAATTATATCTATATCATGAATCATGAGGTCCAGAATTACGCTGACATCGGTGCATCTTTCTTTATATATGCTCAAACGATGTGATTCTATAAACCTTGGATTTTTAACAATATCCTGTAAGGCAACAACAGCAGGATTGAATCTTTCAAGATGCCCGACCTGTATAATAAGGCCCTTTGATTCTGCAATTCCAATTAGTTCGTCAGCCTCTTCAAGGGTTGTTGTTATTGGCTTTTCGATAAGAACATCAATGCCGTTTTCAAGAAAATTTTTACTGACGGCAAAGTGGACAGGCGTAGGAACGACTATGCTCACAGCATCGACTTTTCCGAACAGATCTTTGTAGTTTGTATATGCGGATATGCCTAAACTTGTCGCTGTGTTTTCGGCTTTTTCTTTTTCTATATCAACAACGCCGACAAGTTCAACTTCATCCATTCCTGCATACTTTTCAGCATGAAATTTACCAAGATAACCCGTACCTATTACGCCAACTCGAAGTTTTTTCATTTATTGTTCCATTTTTTTATTTATAGCAACGATAGCAATCCCAAATTTGTCTGCCAAAGCTATCATTTCTTCCCTGTCAAAAACCACGGCCTTTCCTGCTTCAATAGCCAAAGCCTTTGCGCTGGCTTCATACATAGTCCTGATTGTCTGCGCGCCGATAGCGGGCATATCAAACCTGACATCCTGATTTGGTTTGCAAACCTTAACAACAACAGCGGTTCCATTGCCAAGTTCTCCGCCTCTTTTTATTGTGGCATCAGTTCCGTCAATAGCCTCCACGGCAAGGACTGATCCGCCTCCCACAACAACGCATTGACCTATATCAAGCCGTCCAATCTCCTTTGCATATTTCCAGCCCAGGTCAATATCGGCTTTTTCCGACTTGGTTGGCTTTCGTTTTGTCCAGCATCCTTCCTGAGCCAAAATGTCGGGGAGTAAGAATGTTGAAGCCATTATTTTGATGCCTTCTTTTTCAAGGGTTCTGGCAAAGGCACTCAAAATTCCATCATCATGTGTATGGATCATACCGGCAAAAAGCGAGATGGCTTTTATATCCGGTTTTAAAGCTTTTAAGTCTGAAAATATACTCGTTTTACGAATGGCGCCCATCATGACAGCTTTGCTTATATCGTGCTTTTTAAAAAAATTGATGAGACGCTTCAACTGCCCCAGATGCATCCATTCTATTTCATCAACGTGGTCTTCCAGACTCTTGTCAGTTTCATTCAAAAAAGCTGTGGCATAAACAGAAAATCCTTTTGATTTTGCTTTTTTTGAAAAAATTATGGGAAACTGGCCGCTCCCCGCAATTAGACCTATCCGCATAAATTAATCCCTGAACTCTGCTCCTTATTCATCTTGTTATTCCTCGCTGAGATGATTTAATAAAATCTATAAAGTGAACTACTTCAGGAATCTGTTCCACTTCAGCACTCACTCTCTCTATAGCCTCGTTTATTGTAAGGCCTATTCGAAAAATAATTCTGTAAGCTTTTTTTAATAATTTGAGTTTGTTTTGAGAAAAGCCACTTCGCTTCAGACCCACACTGTTTAAGCCGTGAAGTATGGCTCTGTCACCTGCTGCAATAACATAGGGCGGTATGTCTTTTACAACTGCTGATTTTCCTCCCACAAAAGCATAGTCACCTATTCTCACGAACTGGTGAATAGCTACAAGGCCTCCAATGGTTGCATAATCGCCGATTGTAATATGTCCTCCAAGTGTTGCATTGTTTGACATGACGACTTTTCGGCCAATTTTGCAGTCATGGGCGATGTGAGTATAAGCCATCAGGAAATTTTCCTCGCCGACTTCAGTTATGCCGCCGCCGAATCCTGTTCCTCTGTGAATTGTAACAAACTCGCGTATAATTGTTTTACGCCCAATGTTGACATAGGTTTTTTCGCCTTCAAACTTTAATGACTGTGGAGCAGCGCCAATCGCTGCATACTGGAATATATGACATTCCGGCCCAATGGTAACATAAGGTTCAATCACTACAAGGGGACCTATTATTGTTCCAGCTCCGATAGAAACATTTTCTCCAATAATCGAATACGGACCGACTTCTACGGTGGAGTCCAGCTCAGCCTTGGGATCTATAATTGCGGTTGGATGTATCATGATTTTTCTCTAATAGTGGCCATAAATTCAGCTTCAGCAACGACTTTTTCGTCTACAAATGCGGTACCTGACATTTTAATTGCCTTTGCACGCTGCTTCAGTATTTTGATTTCAAGCAAAAGCTGGTCGCCCGGTAAAACAGGTTTTCTGAATTTGACTTTGTCAATTCCCATAAAATATATAAGAGCGCCATGCTTTTCCTTTGGCAGGGATATAAAAACCAGTACGCCGCCAGCCTGAGCCATAGCCTCTATTATAAGTACGCCAGGCATAATAGGAGAGCCCGGGAAATGCCCCTGAAAAAAAGGTTCATTTATGCTGACATTTTTTAGGGCGACAACCTTTTCATCAGTTACAAGCTCAAGTATTCGATCAACCAGAAGAAATGGATAGCGGTGAGGAAGCAAACTCATTATTTTCTGAATATCATAATTGTTCTTCATTAAGTTGTTTCTCCTGTGGCTTTATGTTTACATGCCTTAACCAAATTTTTTCTCGATATCATTTAATTTCTTTTCAATTTCAGATAGTTTTTTGCTGAGTTCCGGAAGCATAGGTATAATTCTCTGCACACGCAGCCATAATCTGTGGGGCATTGCAGGTGCTCCGGATACGATCTGGTTATCCGGGACAGACTTTGCAACACCGGCCGTAGGACCGACAGTGACATTGTCACCAACGGTTAGGTGTCCCGATATTGCCGCTTGTCCTGCAATGGTTACATGTTTGCCTATAATTACACTTCCTGCGATTGCGACCTGCGCTACGAGCAAAGTGTTTTCGCCCACAGTAACATTGTGGGCAATCTGAACGAGATTATCTGTCTTAACGCCCCGGCGAATCCAGGTCTTGCCAAAAGTTGCCCTGTCTATTGTATTGCATGCTCCAATTTCAACATCATCATCTATCTGAACTATACCTGTCTGAGGAATTTTATAATATTTTTCTCCATCAGGAGCAAAGCCATAGCCATCGCTTCCTATTACTGATCCAGCATGAATTATAACTCTGTTCTCAATCCTGCATCTTTCAAGTACAGACACATTGGGATATATTAATACATCATCTCCAATAACTACATCATCTCCAATCACTACGTTAGGATGCAGAATAACATTTTTTCCAAGCACAACATTATTGCCGATTGCAACAAAAGGAGCGATGGAAACATTTTCTCCACATACAAAATGATTGCCGATATAGGCATTTGAACATATTCCATCAATATTATTAGAATAGTCCGGTCTGGAGGACGGATGAAAAAGAGCCATTATTTTTGCAAAAGAAACACGAGGATTATCTACTATCAAAATATTTTTTGAAGACTCTTCAAAGCCTGATGGAACAATAACAGCGCCGGCATTCGTATCATCTATTCTTTTTAATAATTTTTTATTATCAGCAAATGTTATATGGTCAGCAGACGCCTCATTAAAGGGGGCTATGCCGGTAATAATTTTTTCAGAATTGCCTTTAAAGCTGCCTCCGACAGTTTCTGCTATATTTGCAAGGGATATTTTCATGATAATATATTCTCATTAGTCCCTGATCAGGTGCAGCCCAATTTTATTATCTAATCCAATTTTCGATTACAAGATTTTCAAATCTGTTGAAATGCTTAATATTACCAGTTATAAGTTTTGAACAATTTGTTAAAGCTGTTGATGCGATTAAGATGTCAGCATCGGGTAACATGATATTTTTTTCATATAAACTTGATTTCAATTCACCAAATTTTCTAAGTATTCCAAAATCTGTATTGATTATATCAATAGATAAAATAAATTCATCGACAAGATTTAAATTGTTTAATTTATATTTCGATCTCTCGGCCCCATAAAATAATTCACCAACAGTCATAAAACATATCGCAATCCTTTCATCACACCTTAATCGTTTTTCAATAACTAATTTATTACCCAGTAATATTTCTATGCAAATATCCGTATCCAATAGTATCATAATGGAAACTCACGGCCTAAAGTTCTACTATTATAAATATCATTAATTATTTCAGCAGTGGATCTATCATCCTGCCATTCTTTTGATAATCTTCTCCAAATGTTAATCTGGGCATTTTTGCTAATATTTCTTTTTATATTAAAAAAATATTGTAATTCATCTTGTATGCCACGCTCTAAAACAAACAAAATCTCATTATTTAAACTTCTCTTTTCCATTTGTGAGAGGGTTCTTATTTTGTTAATTACATCATCCGGAATATTCCTAATTGTAAGATTCATTTTGTCAACCTATAATTTAATTAATATTGGTTGCGGTATAGTTACAATATAGTTCTATTTTAATTAATTTGCAAGTATTTTTTAGGGGATTCGCGCAAATCACAGGCGACAAAAAGCAGAACGGTAAAGGAGCAGCGATTATTACTTTTTGTCTTTTTCAGCCTGCCGTGCAACCTTCTCATTGTATAGCGGGATCAGTTTGTCTGTTATATCTATTGCAGTTGGTGAATACAAAACGCCGGCTTCGTTCTTTTCAACAATAAGGAGATATCCTTCTTTTTTCCCCATTGCCTCAATAAGTTCAAAAACATCTTTTTTTATACGATTGACAAGTCTGTTGTTTAAAACCTTGAATTCATCCTTATATTTTTTTTCAAGAGATTTAAAATCATTAACCTTAATTCTGAATTCACGTTCTTTTTCTTCGCGCATTTCCTTGCGCATAACCAGAACTTCGCGCTCAAGTCTCTTCTTTAATTCTTCTAATTCGGTTCCTTTTTCCTTGAGATCGGCCTCCATCTTTTCTCCACGTCTTTTGATTTCTGCCTGTGCGGATTTGCCGGCACTTGATACCTCGAGAATTCTCTGAAAATCAACCACTCCAATCTTGGCAACATCTGCGCCATATGAAACAGTAAGTGAAAATAAAAACAAGATTGCAGCAGCAAAAGCTATTTTTGCGGTTTGCATTTAATCCTCCTATTAATTCAATTAAAACGCCGCTCCCATTGTAAAATCCCAGCGACCGCCCGTATCCTCTCCCTCTTCAGGATCCAGTATATATCCATTTTCAAGGCGGATAGGACCTATGGGAGAATACCATCTAAAACCGAATCCGGCGCTTTGTCGCATATCACCCAGTTTTATGCTTCCAGCAGACTCATATACATTGCCGGTATCATAAAATATAACACCGACGATTCCTGCTTTTTCGATTAAAGGAAATACTAATTCGATGTTAAACTGGATATATGTTTCTCCTCCGATCTCAACGCCATTTTTATCTGTAACATGAATATCCTGCCAGTCAAATCCGCGCATTGAATTCATGCCGCCAAGATAGAATCGTTCGTAATCCGGGAGTTTTTTCCCGGAACTTTCTTTTACATAGCCTATTTCACCATGCAGAAAGCCAACCGTCTCCCAGAACATAGGTATATACCAGCCTGTTTCCGCCAGGTATTTTGTAAAACCAATATCACCGCCGATACCCGCATATTCCATACTTATACTGTGATTCTGGCCTTCCGTTGGATTAAAAACCCTGTCCCTCGAATCGTAACGCAGTATGGTGGATATACTGCTTAAAGCATTTTCGCCTTCCATTTTCCTGATATTTTCTGAAGCGTCCTCATCAATATTGGAAATGTCGCCGATCTCATATTTATATGATAAGTAGAGCCTTGTAAAATCATAGATCGGATAGCCAAATCTCACACCACCGCCCATACTGTTCTTATCGTATGAGTCATAATCTCTATCCCAGTTGTAAAGATCAAAACCGGCTGATAATGGAATATCAAAAAGCCAAGGTTCTGTAAAACTTAGGGTGTATCTGTTTGTTCTTCCGCCTATTTCTCCTTTCAGGTTTAGAATCTGGCCGCGTCCGAAAAGATTTCTCTGGGATATGGACGCCATGACAAACATATTTTCAACGCTGCTGTAACCGCCCCCAAAACTAAAAGTGCCGGTCGGCTTTTCAGAAACATCGATTTTCAATATCATCCTGTCATCTGAGCTTCCCTTTATTGTATTAACTTTAATGTCTTCGAAGAAGTCAAGCCGGTAGAGATTGCGCATTCCTCTTTTTAATCGACGTCCGCTGAAAAGTTCCTGTTCATACACCTTAAGCTCACGGCGTATGACTTTATCCCTTGTTTTTGTGTTGCCGGCAATAATAATTTTTTCAAAATATACTTGTTTGCCTTTTTTAATAACATAAATGATGTTTACTGTAAGTTGATCAAAATCTTTATCAATACGCGGCATTATTTCCGCGTATGCATATCCTTCGTCAGAGTATATATCTGTAAGGGCAAGCACATCATTTCGAACAACTTCACGGTTGAAAAAATCTTCTTTTTTTATTTTAAGTTTTTGGGCCAATTTTTCTTTTGACAGAACTATGTCACCTTCGATATCAACCTTTCCAACCTTGAACCGTGGTCCTTCATCTATTTTTATTGTAATGTATATCCACTTGTCCTTAAATTCGATCTTCGGCTCTCCAATTCTGGCATGTATATATCCTGTATTATTATAAAAAGCCGAAAACCTTGCAATGTCCTGATTAAGATCTTCTATATTCAGCTCTCCGGATGAAGTCAGCCACGAAAAAAAACCCTTTTCCGACGTTCTCATCAGGCCTTTGAGTTTGTCACTGTCAAATGCATTGTTCCCTTCAAATATTATTTCTTTTATTTGAACTTTTTCACCTTCCTCAATGATAAATTCAAGGTCTGCCTGATTGTGCTCAAGTTGCTTTAAATCGTAATCCACTTTAATATTATGATAGTTCTTTTCCTTGTACAGTTCTTCTATCCGTCTGATATTACTGTTTATCTTAAATATATTTAAAATTGAGCCTGTCCTGATGTTTAAATACTCCTTTATTTCTTCATCTTCATAAATTTTATTGCCTTTAATGTTGATTACCCTGATAGTCGGTTTTTCTTTGACTTTGAATATAATTATTTTTCCTTCAGGTTTATCATTAGACTCAATTCTTATGTCCTCAAAATAACCCATTGAATATACAGACTTTAAGTCCTCTGAAATCTTTTTGGCATTTAAGATGTCACCCTGTTTTGTTTTTATGTATTTTTTTATGGCATCCGTTTCTATACGTTTATTTCCTTCAACAAGTACATCGGCAATTTTTTCATGCTTGAAAATTCTAATCCCAAGGTTTTCTGAAAGTTTTTTTACGCTTATGAACAGATTTTCTACGCCTTTTCCTTCAACAAATAAAATGGTTGGCGGCTCATTATTAAAAGATTCCAGCATTTTTGCGTCTATGCTGAATTTTTCTCCCAGCCAGGTCAGGCTTCCCCAGACAACGTAATCAACTCCGCTCTTAATGCCGAGATTTCTCATTCCGGCTACGTTTTTTGGCTGATTTTCCAATGAGAAATCCGGGATGCTGTCGATTTCTATTACAATAGCGCCGTTTTGTTTAAAATGGTTTTTTAATACCTCCGGAATTTCAGTTTTAAGATATGACAGGTCTTGTTGTGAGTGGATTCCAAAAGGCAGCACTAAGATTCGAACTGTTTCCAGAGAATAAGCTCCAGCCGGAAGAAATAAAATTGTTGCCATTAAAAGCAGGTTTAAATATTTTTGCATAGAAAACACTTATCTCGTTTTCACAAGTTTTCCGTCAATAATGGTTAGGCTCTGCGACATGCACGATGCAAGCTCCAGGTTGTGTGTTACCACAACCAGTGCCATCCGAAGTTCTTGATTCAGCTCCAAAAGAAGTTCGTGAACTTGTTCGCTGTTTTTTTTGTCAAGATTACCGGTAGGCTCATCCGCGAGAAGAATGGCGGGCCTGAGGATTAATGCCCTTGCCAGGGCAACCCTCTGCTGTTCGCCTCCGGATAGTTTTCCTACCCTGTAAAAAAGTCTGTCTCTTAATCCAACCCTTACCAGTATTTCCTCCGCGGCCTTACTGGAAGTATTCTTGCTGAGACCCTTGATAAGCGCTGGCATCATTGTATTTTCAATAGCACTGAACTCCGGCAAAAGATGATGAAACTGGAAAACAAAGCCGACAAATTGGTTGCGGAATTGAGCTAATTTATCATTGTCAAAGAGAAAAACATCATTTCCTTTAAAATAAAGATTTCCGCTGGCAGGCCGGTCAAGAGTGCCGAGTATATGTAGAAGAGTCGACTTTCCAATTCCAGATGCACCAACAATAGCTATTGTTTCACCGATATCCAGATTAAAGTATAAATCTTTCAGGATTTCGATACTGGCGCCGGCATTGTTGAAACTTATACAGATGTTTCTGGCGGCTATTAAATGATCTGAAACAGAATCGCTGTTAACCATAACGGATTGCCTCAACAGGATCAAGTTTGGATGCCTGCCTTGCGGGATAGAGTGTTGCTAAAAAACTGATTGCCATTGCTGCAGAGGCTATTATAACAACATCTAAAAGCTCAAGTTTTACAGGGAGGGTTGTAATATAGTATACATCGCCTGGAAGTTCGATGAACTGGTAATATTTTAGCACTGTACACAGAATAAATCCCAGACACACTCCAAAAATGGTTCCTATAGATCCTATTACTATACCTTTAAAGACAAAAATTTTTCTAATACTTTTATTTGTGGCACCCATGGCTTTTAAGATAGCAATGTCCTTGGTCTTTTCCATAACCATCATGATGAGCGTGCTGGCAATGTTAAAGGCCGCAACAAGAACAATAAGTGCCAGAATGATAAACATAACCGTTTTTTCCAGCTTGAGTGCTGAAAACAGGTTTTGATTCATCTGCATCCAGTCCCTTGCCCAATACTGAAATCCAAGTTCTTTGACTATCCTGCCCGCAATATTTCTGGCATTGTAAATGTCGTTAACACGGACTTCGATTCCGTTTACAGAATCTCCCATGCGCAAAATTTTCTGGGCATCTTTTATGTGCATGTAAGCCAGTGATCTGTCATATTCATACATGCCTGACTCGAATAAGCCCGCTACCTTAAACCGTTTCATTGTCGGTATGTGCCCTATGGGAGAAATCATTCCCCTCGGCGATATCAGATAAACAGGGTCACCCTGCATTACTCCTAAATTTTTAGCAAGTTCTTTGCCTAAAATTATAGCCGGCATGGCGATGGATGTACTTTTTCTTTGATCGGTTTCTTTAAGATTTTTCAGGGAAACCTTGTCGAGATTTTTTATAACTCTGTCCGCTGAATCAGGATCTATTCCTCTTAAAACAGCGCCTGATAGCGATAATGATGAACGAAGTATAACCTGGGAATTAATAAAAGGAGTAGCTGCTTCAACTCCGTCGGTATTTTCCACACGTTCCAGTATGTTGCGATAGTCGGAAAAAGGGCCGTTATTGCGCATAATGACTATATGCGACTCCACTCCAAGTATGCGTGATTTAAGGTCATATTCAAAGCCGGTCATAACGGCAATCACTACAATCAGGGCCATAACGCCAACTGTAACGCCCGCTATGGAAAGAACGGTGATCAGCGAAATAAAGGCTTGTTTTTGTTTAGTCCTGAGATAGCGACTTCCTATAAAAAATTCAAAAGACATAATAAATAATTATATTGTTTTTTCGTAGGGGCGAACACAAGATTCGCCCCTACTTTGCTTTCATATGCGGAAAAAGGATAACTTCACGGATAGAGGCGGAATTTGTAAGGAGCATGGCAACTCTGTCTATTCCTATTCCCTCGCCTGCGGTTGGGGGCATGCCGTACTCAAGCGCTTCTATGTAGTCTTTATCCATGAAGTGCGCTTCCTCATCACCCGCCTCTCTGTCCGCAACCTGCTGAAGGAACCGATTTTTTTGATCCTCGGGATCATTGATCTCCGAAAATCCATTGGCAATTTCATGCCCTGCAATGAAAAGCTCAAACCTGTCTGTAAGTTCGCTGTTTTTTTCGTTCTTTCTGGAAAGGGGAGAAATTTCTACAGGATATCCTGTTATGAATGTCGGCTGTATTAATTTTGGTTCCACCAGAACATCGAACAGCTTTGATATTACCTTTCCGAGATACTTGGTTTTTGTAATTTTGATTGACTTTGAAGAAGCAAATTCAAGAAGTTTTTCTTTATCTTTTAAAAGGCCGGGGTCTATGCCTCCAATTGTCTCCAAAGCATATGTAAGGGTCATCCTGCTCCACTTGCCTCCTAAATCAATGTCGTTGTTTTGGTAAGTTATCTTTGTTGACCCTGCAACCTCCCTGGCCATGTAACCGAACATTTCTTCTGTCAGATCCATAAGATCATTGTGGGTTGCATATGCCTGATAGAATTCCAGCATTGTAAATTCAGGATTATGCTTGGTTGAAATCCCTTCATTCCTGAAATTTCTGTTTATCTCGAAAATCCTTTCAAAACCACCCACAACAAGTCGTTTTAAATACAGCTCAGGGGCAATGCGCAGAAAAAGATCCATACCAAGTGCATTATGGTGAGTTATAAATGGTGTAGCCTCTGCCCCACCCGGGATAGGTTGCATCATAGGAGTTTCTACCTCCAGAAAATCCCTGTCAAGGAAAAATGTACGTACAGCCTGAATTATCCGGCTTCTTTTTATAAATATTTCACGCGCATTCGAATTCATAATTAAATCAAGATAGCGCTGGCGATAGCGTTTTTCAGGATCTTTAAGGCCGTGAAATTTTTCCGGAAGAGGCCTTATTGCCTTTGTGATAAGCTTCAGATCATCGGCCATAAGTGTCCACTCGCCGGTTCTGGTTTTGAAAACGCCTCCTCTTAAGCCCACAAAATCACCGATATCAAGCTTTTTAAAGATATCGTAAGCCTGATCACCTATTTTATCTTTTCTAATATATGCCTGGAACTGTCCTGTTCTATCCCTGAACCTGATAAAAGATGCCTTTCCAAAACGATTAATAGCCATCATTCGGCCTGCAACAATAAAGACAGCATTTTCTTTAATCGAATGCTGTGACTCTTCTATGGCATCACTCAAATCCTTAACAGTATGCGAAACAATAAAATCATTCGGGAACAGGTTGATATCATTGTCTTTTAACTCAGCCAGTTTTTTTCTTCGTGTCTCAATTATGTCGCTTGTTTTATCCATTTTCACTCAATGTCCGTTTTAACTTAGGTTTAAAATAAAAGTGACCGTTCACGGTTAATTAAAACATAAAACTGTGAACGGTTACAAAAAGGTTAAGTTGGTTTTGTTAACTTATTTATAAATAAGTGTCAAGACTATGTTGCTCAAGTCATAGGGCAATTGCATCAAAATTTAGCATGATTTTTGACTTGTTTAAAATCAATAGGTTACAAAAGCGACATAATAAAACTGATAACGGCCAACTCCCCATTTGTAGTTATAACATTTTGATTTATAAAGATATAATCATTTGGTACAATTGCCCTATGATGGAGGAGAAGGGTAGTCAACAGGACAAAGTCCTCTATCCATCATGGAAAACTCCGTATATCTGACGATCGTGCGCCGAAAGTAGCCGAGATTCACCCCGGGAGGCCCACTGCATCTCGTTATGACATCTGTATGAAATGACCGGAATAGGGAAGGCCGGTATACTAAATATCCCCGGCGTTGGTGGAAGATCGTGTCCGTGAGATAACAGCCCGTCGTCGCGGTCGCAGTATTTCTCAGGTAATAGGCGAACTAGAACAGTTCATGTCAGGCTGGTGGAATTATTTCGGTATAACCGAGTCCTTCAACCGGCTGCGTCCTCTGCAGCACTGGATCAGACGCCGACTTCGGGCGGTGATCTGAAAGCATTGGAAGAACCGTCGTACCCGAGTAGGTGAACTCCTGAAAAGAGGAGTCCTGGCGGATGAGCAAGGTCAAGAAGGTGTTTTCATAGGAGGCAGCACTTCTTCAGCCTCTTTATCAAGGCAATTAACTAAGATCCCGTTGCTGTAGTTCAAAGCCATTCCAACCTAACGCCCTCAATTTTTCAATTTTCGAAAAAAAAGCAACAATCAAACCTGCCCCGCTCCGCAAATAAGTTAAATCGCCAACTGTTCACCCAAAAAATTTCGGTTTTTTTTAAAAAAAAGCAACACTTTTATTATTTGCGACCAGCTATATCTCTCAAAAAGGTTAGTTAATACAAAATGGAAAACCTGAAAAATATAAAGAGAAAAAGTTATGACAGCCGAAAGAATCAGGAAAAGAATCCAGCACATCATAGAGCGAATGAATGCAACCGGGATGGATGTTGTCGAACCACTGGAAATGTTCACTTTGAGAAGGTAACTTGTCAGATTATACAACAAAAGTTCTCAAATTTCGAAAAAATTCGACAACACTCCACGGAATGGGCAGATATAACTGATTAAAAGAGGAAAGGAGGTGATGAGAGTCGTCGGTAAGTCAAAATCAAACTGCGGAAATTAGATCTTTAAAAATGAAAAAATTCTAAAATGAAGGAGAAGAGAAATGAAAAAGAAAGTTTATTCGATTGTTAGCGTTATTTTGGTCCTTGTCGTTCTTAAAGTTCCTTTTGCCATCGCTGGTTCGGAAGTCGAGGGCGTAGTATCGAATGAGGTCAAACAAAAAGCAGGTATTGCTCTCAGCATCAAGGATAGCGAGGCTACTCAGGGCTCTATAGTTTTGAAGAATGCCAAGATCAAGGGAAACGTAACCCAAAAGGTGAAGCAGGATGCCGGCATCGCTCTGGCCATCATGGGTAGCAAGGCCACTCAGGCCTCTACCGTACTGAAAGACGTTCAGATTAAAGGTGATGTGATTAACAATGTGGACCAGAAGGCTGGCATTGCTCTAGGTATCTTGGGAAGCGAGGCCACACAGGCCTCCATCGTAGCTGAATAGGGTAAAAATTTGACCCGGCGCTGGCTCAGCTAAAAGAGAGCCAGCGCCAAATCTCAGTTGCGCTCAAACACTCATCATATAACCAAAGGGAAACACTCATGAATAAAGTTCAGCACTATCATTCAGAACAGAAATGGTGCAAACGAGCATTAATTTTCGCTTTGACCATATCGCTTTTGTTTTTGCTTGGCGGAATTAGTTCTGCAAACGACTTGGATGACGGAATCCCAATAGATGATATTTCAAATTCGGACAGCATTAAACCGGATATTTGTGTGAGTTGTATAAAAAGAAACGCCAAAAGCGATGCGATAGCTAAATCCAAAGAAAAATCTAAATCAGCGGGTGGAGATAATAAAGCCATTCAGGGGAGCGCATATTTTGAAAAAGGAACGACCGTAAACGGAGATGTTACCGTTATTTACGAAGGTAATAACAACAAAAACATTGCTTTTTAAAATAATGTTTTACAGCACAAAATCTAGGCTCAAATGGAGGGTGCAAAAATGTTTGCCATACAATCTCAAATCAAAAAAGCTGTCGGCACGGTACTGATCTTGTTCAGTCTGTTAACAATTTTATCATGTGCCAGCCTTGATCCAAGGGACGTTCGAGTGGAGCTTGAAGAAGCGATCCCAGCGCCTAAAGAAACCATGTTCTATGATACACTGAGCGCATTGGGCGAAATGACAGAAGTTTACAATTCAAAGCAGTTGAAGATACAGTGCATGAAGGTTATCGATGACACTGGATCGTCTGTTGCAACACGCGCGGAGATTCCAGGCGAAATTACGGAGATTTTAAAGAGTTCTCTCACTGCAATTGGGGGAAGGGTCACCCGCATCACTTATAATCCTAATTACGTTGCAAACCAGATAAATCTTGGTTTAATAAACTCAACTGAAAACATCTTGTTGCCAGACGTGATCATTACCGGTGGTATCACCGAATTCGATCGCGGCTTGGAAACGAAAGGGAAAAACCTGGATCTATCAGCGGAAGAAACGTTTAAGGATCGCCAAGTGGGCATAGACTATTCAGCAGATCATAAATCTTCAATTGCAAGTATTGCGCTGGACTTGAATCTTATTGATTTTCGGACGCTGGTTGGCCTTCCCAGAATGCAGGCCGTAAACTCGATCAAAGTGCACAAAGCGATCTCTGAGCGGGAATTGGCCTTTTCCATATTTGGTCCCACCTTTGGATTTAAGGGAACCCTCAAAAAAATACAGGGCAGGCACGAGGCCGTCAGGTTGCTGGTCCAGATGAGTGTAATCCAAATAGTAGGACGATATTTAAAACTGCCTTATTGGAATCTATTGCCTAACGCAGCGCCAGATCCAGTCGTTATAGAGAGTTTAAAGGCTGATTATTATAGGATGGACTATTCTCAGCGGGTTGCTGCAATCCAGAAGTTGCTTTTGCTCAACGGCTTTATCGTCCCGCTTAGCGGCGTTCTGGACACCCAGACCAATGTTGCAATCCAAAAATTTGATAATCGATATGATCCCGAACGGCAGAACATAAACGAGAACATATATCTTAATTTGTATTTTTCTGTTCCCGTTGGCTTAAAGTCAACAACAACTGCTGAGCCGATTGCCAATGATTTGCCGAATCCTTTGCGAAATAAATCTGATCCGGATGAGGATGAAATCAATGTACCGGCAGTGGACACTATCATAGATGCCCTCACCCCCGAAAAGGCCTCACGGGAATCCGCTATGCGAGGGGCTGCCGGTAAACGCGATAATGGAGAAACCCCCAAAGGGACATTTGATATTCATATCCCGTTTGCATTGAACAAATATCAGATTTCCAATAAAACATTACCGTATCTGCAGCCGTTGGGCAAGGCGTTGAGCAATTCGAGGCTTAAAAACTTAGTTTTTGAAATTCAAGGCCATACCTGCAATTTGGGACGAGAAGACTATAATTTATGGCTTGGGCAGAAGAGGGCTGAGGCAGTGAAAAATTATCTGGTCCGGAATTTTGGTTTTTCGCCCAATCAGCTACGAGCGGTTGGCTACGGTCAAAAAAAGCCTAAATGGAGCAATGTCTCCGAAGAGGGCCGCGCGCAAAACAGGCGCGTGACTATTCTAAATACTTTGAAACGATATGAAAAAAGGATTTCACGACCATCTTTGAAGGTCGTGGCCAACTACAATCGTGCTGGAAAAATAACAAAAATACTGCCAGGAACCGCTTTGAGCTCCCGCGATAACTATTTCTTGACTTTTACTCCAGATCAAGCGAGTTATGTATATGTATTTCAGTTCGATAGCCAAAATACAGTGACGCAGCTTTTCCCTAATCCTGATTTTACCCAAGAGTCAAATCCCGTGGTTTCAGACAAGCAGTACCGAGTGCCGGGCGATAAGCGTAATTGGTTGTTCTTGGATGACAAAAAAGGTGAGGAAGAACTGGTCGTATTGGCATATCCTCAACCCTTATCCGAGCCGCTTAGAGTCGCACGCACCCTAATTCGCTACGAATCAAAATTATTTCCATTCCCGAATGATGAGGAAATGACTACAACCAGGGGGCCAAAAGGTATTCGTCAGGCGCCTGATGATATTCTCTTTATTTGGAGGAATAAATTTACTCACATTGATTAGATTAGGAGCATTCCTGCGCTCTTTTTGCCGAATTTCCAAAAGAAAGGAATCAATGTTATGTCTACATTAAAATTCTGGGATGATTTTTTATTTCAAAATCCTGATTTAATCGAAACTCTAGTAAAAAAACTCTACGCTAAGGAAGTAAAAAAAAACTATGCCAAGAATTATGAGGATTATAAATATTATGAAAAAGCCGCTGATAGCGCTCTCCCATATGTAAAAAGAAAGCTTTATGCTAACGATAAAAAACCGTTACGCAACTACGATGGACGAAAAGGAGCCAGCGCTAAAACATATTTAAGCCTTCTTGTAAGGTTCCGTGTTAAGGACTTTTTGCGAGAGATGGAGCTGATAAAAAGACGCCGTTACCGTCGCACAAAATGGCTGAAAGAACAGAATGATCCACTCCTTGAGAAAGTCCATAAGCTTCTTTGCTATGAGCAATATTCCGAACCCTCCGTTATTGATAAATTAAAACACTTAGACTGGGACTTATCTGCCATTGAGAAAACGATTCAGTCTATCAAAGAAAAATATCCTAAATGCGGGGAATCAAATTCACACGAAACTCCAACTGATGATATTGATCGTTATCCGGCACCGAAAGACCAAGATGGATTTTATCCACCCAATATAGCTCCACCACCTGACGAACAATTGATCGATGCCGAGGATAGGTTAATAAAATATTTGCGTGATCAAGTTTTTTATTTTGTACTTCGAAATCATAAATTTGAGGATAAACTTGATGGTGTGTTTATAAAGCTCTTAACCTCAAGTGAAATTGAAAGACCAATAAAAGATCAAATTAAAACAATCATCTATAAGATTGAGAAAGAAATTGTGGCAACAGAGGAAGATTGGCTGCTTTTAAAAGCGGCTCACGACGGCGAAAAAGTTGCCATTGTTGCACCGGATATTGGCTTTGGAAAATGGGAGGCATATGGAAGACTGAGGCGTCTTAAGAAAAATTTACGCGAAGTTATTGGTAAAGATGTGAATAAAATTGCATCGCAAATATATAAATCAATAAAAGATCAATCTTTGCAACATAAATAAAATTAAAAGGATGATAAAATTATGATTTTAAAAAAGATAATTATGAATAAAAAGGAGCGCCGACAAAAGGAAGATCAACTTATTGTGAACCTTGCTCTTTCCGTTCGAGAGACCATTGACACTGGGCCATGCCCAGATCCAAACGATTTTGCCGCGTTTATTGATGGCACTATCGAACCGGAAAAACGCAAAGAAATAGTGGCCCATTTGAATGCTTGCCAAGAATGCTATAATGACTGGCTGGCTGTCTCGTCGGTAGTGGCTGAACCTAAGATACACAATGTATTTAATGAGTTTAAATTGACTCTCACGGATTTCATGAATCGATTCAGTATACCGAAACCCGCTTTGGCCTACGGCATTGCGACTGCAGCAGCGGTTTGTCTGGTGCTTTTCTTTTGGGCGTCCCGAAGTCCTGACCTGTCGGATTTGATGACCAAAGCTTATACACCCAATGTGTTTGCCGGCATTTCCGTGAGTGACTTGCAATCGAACAATATGCATATCCTTCCGTGGGAGCGTTCTGAAATAACTTTTGGTTTTGCGCCCTTGCACCAATACGACCTTGATGCAGCTTTGGCTTTTGGCTCCGGTCTATGGTCAGCCAGGCACGATCTGGCAGGCGCGTCTAAAAAGCCGCCACCCGACTTCGTGGCCAAAGCGTGGCAAAACACCCCGTGGGCCGTTGATTATTGGCTGGGGCGCTGGAGTTACCTGTTGCACGCAGTGGCTTTGTCGGATGAAGCATTGGCGCACGCTTTTTGGCAACAACAAATTGCTATTCTAAACCAAATTCAGGAAAAATATACCGTCGCTCACAAGAAAGATGAAGAAACCATTCGTGTCGTCAATGTGCGGCTGAATAGGATAAAATCGATCCTCAACGAATCGGCCGAGGGTGCCTTGAGCCAGGAGAACCGTGGGAATATCAGCGCCGAACTTGATCTGCTTATAGAACTTCTGAGTCCCGGTGACGAAGCAGTCCATCCATAGATATCAAGATGGATCAATTGCTGTCAGATTGCGGCAGCATCCGACAAAAGACAATGAGGTAGCCATGAAAAAAATATTGCTTTGCTTGATATATTGCCTATCCATAATTCCTTGTGCCGAACCGGTTTTCGCGCAGGGCAAAAGCTCTATGGAATGGTATAAGAAGGTTTATGGATCGCTATCAGAGTCAGATCATCCGTTAGCGGCCAAAGCGCATGAAGTGTTTGAGCGCGTGACGGCCGCCGCCGATAAACCGGGGGACCGTTATCCCAAACTGTTAATTATCCCCACCACAAGCGACCCCTGGGCCCTGTGCTTGAAGGATGGCGGTATTGTATTAAGCCAAACAGCCCTTGAATTTTGTTATCACGGCGTGCCGGAGCCTATTGGATCTGCCCGGTTGGCTTTTGTTCTTGGGCACGAAATTGCCCACTTGGCCAAGGGCGATTTCTGGCACGCGGCCATAATTGAATTTATGGCCCACTACGATTCACAAGCAAAGGGACTGGAGGCGTTCAATAAGCTCGTCAGACACCCTGAGGCAAACAAGACCCGTGAGCTGCGGGCTGATTACCATGGTATGCTCTATGCCTTTATGGCCGGCTACTCTCCCCAGGTGATCGTCAAACAAGAAGATGTCAACTTCTTTGCGGCCTGGACCAATCAGTTATCAGGCAAAATTGCCTACGATGAGCCATCGTATCCATCCCCAACCTTAAGGGCAATTCATTTGCTAACCCTGCTGAAAAATATCAATTCTCAGATAGAAATTTTTGAGCTTGGCCTGCGGTTGTATCAAAAGGGCGACTACTCAAATGCATTAGCTTGCCTAACGTATGTTCAACGCCAATTTCCCAGCCGCGAGGTTTTGAATAACGTAGGTCTCATCCATTTCCAGAGAGCCATGGACTATTTGTCTGGTTTTGACAAGGAAAAGGCCCGGCGTTTCAGGCTGGCGACCATCCTGGATACCGAAACCCGTGCTGAGATGAGGAGTGGAGACAACGACATTTCCGACAAAGCGTTTAAAATAGAAATAGAAGCGGCCGTCACAAGTTTTCAGGATGCCTGTCGCCGTGATGCCCATTATGTTCCCGCCCGTGTAAATTTGGCATCCACCTACATATTAAAGGGCGACTACTCAAATGCATTGGCAATATTGGACGAAGCCGGCAAAATAGGTCAGGATGACCTCGATGTCTTGAATAACAACGCCGTTGCCCTATACCAGTTCGGCCGCAGCAAAAAAATCGACACCACCGGGCAAGCCATCGAGATACTCCAGGGTATCTTGAGAGCCGATCCAGACCACGCCGCCGCGCTGTACAACTTGGGCAGCGTGCTTTTCGAGCAAAACAGGCGCTCAGAAGTTTCTGAAAAATGGCTTCGTTATCTCAAGAATGAACCCAATGGGCGTTTTGCGGAACGCGCCAGGGAATTTCTGGGAAAAGCAGCAGGCAGATCCGGTAATAATAAGCCGATCCAATACCAGACACCGCCGCCTTTCGCACTTGGGTCCGTAGATGATTGTATCCAAAACAAACTAAAGACGTTTTCCGCAACTGCCCTTGAATCGGTTGAGCTGGATGGTATATACTACTCCAAGGGAGATGTGAGGGTGCTGGTTGCGAGGGGATTTGTAAAGTTGGTGGAATCAGCGGATGCGAAGAGAACCAAATTACCAGAGATTTTATCGCGATACGGAAGGCCGAAACGAACTATTGCCGCTGCTTCGGGGCTGCAAACCTACGTATATGATGACTTTGCCTTGGACATCAGAGAGGACAAAGTGATAAAAGTTGTGTATTTCCAATAGGTAATCGTTGACATACAATGTGCATTCCCGTTTCACATGGATGCTCGTAATACCCTTTGTACCAAATGTTTGCTGTAGGATAATAAAAATGAGCTATTTTAATTCTTCAATCAAGTTATGCATTGTCTCCATTGCCATATTGACTGTTTGTATTTTCATCGATAAGGTTGGAGCCCAAAGCGGGTTTATCAGACGTCCTGGAGAAACTCACCCTGAATTGCCGACGTTCGAACCACTGGATCGAAAACCCGGTAAAGTTTTGCCACCCATACCGCTTCCGAAACAACCGGAAACAGAACGTTTGTACAAAGGCATTCCGTTATTGATAAAAAAAATCATCATAACCGGCAGTACGATTTTCCCTCAAAAGGATTTGGATTCTATTGCAAAAAAGTTTGTTACTCCAGAGGAAGGAAGTGAATTAACTCTTTCAGACCTGGAACGCCTACGGGATTTGATTACATTAAGATATATTAAAAAAGGGTATATCACCTCCGGCGCTGTAATCGAGTCCATCCGTGATGGGGTCGTAGTGATTCAAATTTACGAAGGTGTTCTCGACGATGTAAACGTAAAGACCGACGGGCGCCTAAGAGAGCGCTATATTAAAAACAGGCTACGCCTTGGGGAAAAGGGCGTTGTGAATAAAGAGAAGATCGCTGAAGTCCTTCAAATTCTTCAACAAAACCCCCGTATTCGGCAGATCAAGGCTGAGCTCAAACCCGGAGAAGAACGGGGTCATGCGGTGCTTGATGTGAATGTCTTTGAGGCCAAACCTTACCGGATTACATTTCAATTTGACAACATTGAGCCGCCTTCCGTCGGGTCTCTTCGATGGCTATTTAATTTTTCGCATCTGAATATCAGTGGTTACGGAGATTCGCTAAATGGTGTAGTTCGATACACAAAAGGGCTTCGTGGCCTCTTCGCCAAGTATGAGGTTCCCTTGAACGCCCGCGGGACCACTATGGACCTTCATGCCGACTTGTCCTCTGCCGACGTGATCGAGGAGCCGTTCGAAGCACTCGATATCGAAGGTGAGTCCGAAACCTATGGATTTACCATCACACAACAGCTTTACCATTACCTGACCACGAAATCCGACCATTGGTTTGATTTTTTTCTGATTGGTGAGAAACGTCGAAGTCAATCGTTTCTTTTCAAACAAGGATTTCCTTTTACAGAGGGTGCCTCAGAAGAAGGTGAGTCAAAGGTCACAGTTTTAAGGATCGGACAGAATTGGACTTATCGAACCGGCAAACAGGCTTTTGCCATACGAAACACTTTTAGCATCGGTCTGGATCTATTCGACGCGACCATAAATGATAATAGCGATATCGCCGATGGGAAATTTTGGGTCTATCTGGGGCAAGCTCAATATGCATGGCGCTTTCCTTTCCAAGGGAAAATCGGACAACTGGTTGCGCGCGGCGATGTTCAATTAGCAGACTCATCGCTTCTATCATTGGAAAAAATCGGCGTCGGCGGTTTCGGATCGGTCCGTGGGTACCGGCAAAATGAATTCGTTCGCGATAACGCCCTGATAGGATCGGTCGAATTAAGGATCCCGGTTTATGATTATAAAAGCAGTCGGTTTGAATTGGCGCCCTTTTTTGATATTGGCAGAGCTTGGAACGAGAACGCAGCATCAGACGAGATAGAAACCGTTTCCGGAGCAGGACTGGGTTTACGTTGGACACTAAGCGACCGTGCTTCTGCATTTTTATACTGGGGTCACGCGTTCAATGATATCAAGCAGCAAGGCGAGTATAACCTACAAGATGACGGCATCTATTTCCAAATTGCCGCTTATTTTTAATGGAAAGGTCAAACCTAGTTAGGTTGGCACGAGCAAAGGAGAAAGGCAAATGGATTGTCAATATTATCTTATCCCGAAACGTGGGTGGTGTTTGTCTAAACTGAAAAACCTTTTTTCAGCAGCGATTGCCTTTATTGTGATGTGCGGGCTTGTGACCGCCAACGCGTTGATAGTGCATGGCCAGAGCGCAATTAGCCCCAATGGTTTGGATACAGAAGTTATTCCGGACGGAACGCAATATTTTATTAAAGGGGGTACAATTACTGAGAAGGGACATAATCAATTTCACAGCTTTGAACGCTTCAGTGTCGGTGCTGGGGATACTGCCAGGTTCGATGGTCCAAGCAGAATAAATAATATCCTTGCCCGCGTTACCGGAGGTGTTCGATCGGATATAAATGGCACCTTGAGCTCAAATATCGAAGGGGCGAACCTGTTTCTGCTCAATCCATCCGGGGTTGTGTTTGGCCCCGATGCGAAGCTGGACTTGAGTGGTTCCTTTCACGTCAGCACGGCAGATTATGTTAAGTTCGATGATGGGTCAGTGTTTTCGGCCAGGGGCGGGCAGGTACCTGGAAATATCTTAGATACTGCGTCACCTGAGGCTTTTGGATTTTTAGGAGATACAACGCCAGGAACAATAGCATTTAAGGGTGGGGATAATTGGTTAGGGCTTGTTCTTCCGGACGGGAAAACCTTTGCAGTTGTAGGTGGTGATGTCACTTTGGATAAGAGTGTAATACGGGGAGAGCATATTCTCATTGCAAGCAGCAAGTCCGCCGGAGAAGTAACATTCAAGAACGACACACTGGATATGGGCTCCACCATCGGCAGAGGTATGATTAAATTAACAAACGCCAGCAGGTTGGACACAGATGGACAACCTGGACGCCACGTAGTCATCCACGGTGGACAATTGGTGCTCGAAGCTGGGGAGCTAAGGCAATCGGAAATATCTGCTGAGGCATATGACGAAGAGGCACTGGGGCAAGGCATCGAAATAGATGTGGATAAGTTATCGCTGCTGCAAGGGAGTTTTATTAGCACTGAAACATCCGGGAAAGGTAATGCCGGACATATCAATATAAAGACGAACAGTATCGTATTTGATCGTGGTAAGATCAAGGCAGGTTCGTGGCATTCTGATGCATTTGGTCACGGAGGAGATATAACAATTATTGGAAAAGATAGTCTTACAATCAAGGCAAAAGAGAATAGTTATGGGAATACTATTAGTACGAGCAATAGGGGGAAGGGTGCACCGGGCAACATTACAGTTGAATCGCCTCAATCCAATTTAACAATTGATGACGTTTATATTGAAAGCAACACTGAAAATAATCACTCTGGAGGAACAATCAAAATTAGTGCTGATACGATTATTATTCAAAACAATTCTGAATTGAATAGTTTCAACGCAGGTGTCGGTGATGGCGGTTACATTTCTGTTACTGCGGATAATACAATAACAATGAAATATAGTTCAATTATTAACGGCACTGGTGATTTCTTCGATCAGGAAATTATCACAAAGGGAGAAGGAGGAGATATTTTAATTGATGCCGGTTATTTAATAACACTTCAGGGGAGTTACATTGGTGGCGAAACTTTTAATAATAGCGGAACTGCTGGAAATATCAAAATTATTTCGAAAAAATTAACGATAAATGATAGCAGCCTTTTGGATGTTGGTTCGTTTGGAACAGGAGATGCTGGTGTTATTACGATATCGGTAGATAATCTTGACCTGCATTCTTCAGGAATTGGTTCTCCTGCTAGCTCAGAATGGTTCCCACTCCCTGATATTGATCCAGAGTTTTCTTTAAAAAGCACTGGTGACGCTGGCAGCGTAACGATTCAAGGACATGGCGGTAAGGGCACAAGCGTTACAAATATGTCCCTGACGGACAGCCAAATCGTCACAACTGCGGCTTTAGGCGAGGGCGGGGCGATTTCCATAGATGCAGACGCAATTACGGTCACCGAGTCTAAAATTGTATCCAGCGTTATAGGTGGGGAAAAGGATGCCGGAAATATAATTATCAATGCATCGGAGCTGACGATAAGCGGTGAAAACAGCCAAATTTCCTCCGAGACCCAAGGCGCCGGCAATGCCGGCAGCGTGACCTTAAACGTTGGAACACTCAACCTCGATAACGGAGTGATCAGCAGCCGGAGTACGGAGACAGCCGCTGGTAACGCTGGAGCTATTGTGATCCAGGGCCAGACAGGCGCTGGATCGTTTGCTGATAGCGTTACTTTGAACGACGGCAATGTCCTTACGACCATCGAAAATGAAAAGGGGGGCGATAATTCGCAACTTGGCGACATCATGATTTCATCTAATGAACTGGATTTTTCGGCAAGTCAGATATCGTCGAGTACAGCAGGTTATGGTGGCGCAGGGAATATCACCCTATTGGCCGGCAGATTAAATGCTAAAAACAGCAAAATAACTAGCCGGTCCACGGGTCAAGGCGCAGCAGGATCAATCGTCACGGGCACGTATGAAGCCCCCATACACGAGCTCGAACTTGGTAATACCGAGATCTCGGTGCACGCAGTCGATGGTCCGCAACCCGGCCAGTCGCGAGAGGGCAATATTAGCATATATGCTGACGGATCTGTATCAATTGATGATGGTAGCATAATCACTGCTAGCGTTGACAATGGTCTTGGAGGCGACATCAGCATCCAAAAGCCTCATCTGTTGGTTGTTAAGGACGCGAGTAAAATTCTTGCGCAGACAGAGAACGGTACTGGTGGACGCATCGAAATAGGCGCCGATTTGTTTGTCAAATCAGCTTATAGTTTGATTAGTGCTGACGCAGGCGTGGGAACTAGTGGAGACGTCTTTATCGATGCCCCAACAATCGATCTTCAAAGCAGCTTGGCCGCCCTTTCCGCCGAACTTCTGAATGTTTCGGCCTTGATCAAGCAAGGGTGTGCGGCCAGAGCCGCCAACGATGTAAGCAGTTTTACTGTGTCTCATCGAAAAGGTATGCCCTTGTCACCCGAAGGCCTCATTCAAACATTTGACCTGGCAAGTGCCGGTTGGATTAAATTGCCGCATGAGACGATAGCAAGCGATGAAGATCAAGCGATTACCGTTGCCCGCAATGAGATGGCCGAAGGCGCAATGGCGTTTCGTGGCGGCAACATGGGAGCGGCCAGTAGGAATTATTCGCGCGCTTCAATGCTTTTTGGAAAGATCGGAGATACTGAAGCGCGAAGTGATGCCCTGCTGGATTTGGGTCAGGCTCAAATGATTGCCGGCGAACATACCAAAGCAATACAGAACTTACGCGATGCCCTTACTTTGGCAGAACGGTCGGGTGATTCAGGCCGAATGGCTGCGGCACTGAACAAGCTCGGCAACATTCATTTGACATTTGGAGATACCAATGGAGCCGAGGAATTTCTTTCCCAAGGCGTTTCACGCGCTAAAGCGGCAGGTCGGCAAGATCTGGAGATTGTCATTCAAAACAACCTTGGCAATCTCCTCGCTTCAAAGTCGTCATTCGAAGAGGCAATCGACAAGTATCTGGTAAGTGCGCGGCTGGCAAAAAGCAGAGGCGAGCTGCTTCATGAGGTCAAAGCGTTGGCCAACGCTTCGCGGGCAGCTCTGGAATCCGGCGATTTCAAGCGCGCCATGGAGTATGCCAAGCACGCTTTTGAGTGGACAAAAGGAGTGTCTGACAATTATGAAAAAACTTATCTTCTGATCCATATTGGCAACTCATTTAGCAAGTTGGCCAAACTAAGTTCTAAACAGCGCAATGCCAGCTTGCTTGATGGTTATGCCGCGCTCACTGTCGCCGTTGGATTGGCGAAAGCAAGCCGCGATGGTCGCCTCCATTCATACGCCCTGGGTAATTTAGGCGACCTCTACCGAACGGAAAACCGGTTTGAAGAGGCTTTGTTTCTTGTTCGCAAAGCACTTCAATTGGCGGGATCAGCGAACGCTCCGGAATTGATATATCGTTGGCACTGGCTTGAGGGGCAACTGCTGTGGGCTCAGGGCCGCACCAGCCCTGCGATTGATGCATATTACCGGGCAGTACGAGTCCTGGAAGAAACGCGGCAAGAGGCCCTGAGCCAATATGGATCGGGCGAGGTTTACTTTCGCAACGCAGTTGCCCCAGTTTATTTTGATCTGATCGATGCCTTGTTGCAAGCCTCGGACAAGGTGGCGGATGAAAATGATGCAAAAGCGCTGTGGGAGGAAACGCGGGACACCATGGAGATGATGAAGGGAGCCGAACTGCGCAACTATTTTAAAGATGAATGTATAGCCGAACTAGAAACAAAAGCAGAATCGCTTGAAAACCTGGTGGACCAACACGAAGACGTGGCGGTTGTTTATCCAATATTGCTCGCGGATCGCATGGAGCTGTTAATTAAAACGCCTTCAGATCTTAAGCGCTATACGATACCAGGTCTCGGTAGAGCAAAAGTGCGAACCACCGTTCAACGCTTATACGAGACGATTTCTAAAAAAGGCAACGAATACAAGAAACCATGCCAGGATCTATACGACTGGCTGGTTCGACCTTACGTCAATGATCTGGATGAAAAGATTAATACAATTGTATTCGTTCCATGCGGCATTCTGCGCACGATTCCCATCGCAGCACTACATGATGGCCATCAATTTCTGGTTGAGAAGTTCGCCCTGGCCATTGCGCCGAGTCTTAAGTTGATCGAACCGAAACCGCTGGATAGAACGAACCCTAATCCCCTGCTGGCTGGGATTAGCGAAGCCATCACCTTCCCGGTGGGGACTGGTGAACCCATCGAAAGACATATGGCATTGATACATGTTCCCTTAGAGCTGAAAGAGATATCGAAGCTGTTTGGGGGAGATACGCTGCTGAATGCCGATTTTAACTTGGACCGTTTTGCAGCTGCTTTGAAAGAAATGACGCCCTCCATCGTTCATATTGCCTCCCATGCCGAGTTCAGCCGTGATTTCAAGGAGAGCTTCATCCTGGCCTATGATCAGAAAATATACATCGATAAATTGGCGGAAGTGGTCGGATTGGCCAAATTTAGAGAAGATCCCATTGAGCTTCTCATGCTCTCTGCCTGTGAAACGGCCATGGGCGACGAGCGGGCAGCCTTGGGCCTAGCTGGTATCGCCATCAAGGCTGGTGCCCGAAGCGCAGTCGGCAGCCTGTGGGGCATTACAGACGAAGCGGCCTGTGAGTTGGTAGTCAATTTTTACAAAAATTTAAAAGACAATCCCGACTGTTCAAAAGCCGAGGCACTGCGCCTTGCCCAAAAAGTACTTTTAAAAAGCAAGGATATCAAACTCTCACATCCCATGAACTGGTCGCCGTTTATCTTGATCAATAATTGGCTATAGACGGATACGCCTTATTGCGAAAAGGAATTTTGAAAGCATTCCTCTTGATTTATGCAAGGCAAAATTAACAATAGTTTGGAATATTAACATGTTGTAATAATTTCAGCCATTGTATGGTTCATTTGATGAATCAAATAAAACCTTTACATTTTAGGCAAGCCTTATGTGATAGTTCCTCAAATAAAGCATTTACTAAATAGAGAAGAGCTATCACTGCCATTTGCCATTATTTCCAGCGGTTATCGTTGAAATTCCTGATACTCTGGGGATAATATCCTTTGATTTTTGATTGCAGTTTACGATGCTTGGTCTGGCCTCAGACCGTGAATTTCACCTCTCGATATGTGTGAAATTTTGATGCAATTGCCCTGCTCAAGTCAGCGCACCTTCGGTGCGGACATGAGTGCCTGAAGTGAGCTAAGCAAAAAGACGAGGTAAGAACCGTTGGAGTCGGTAAATCACTCCGTGAACGGTTAGGTATTATCACCCTACTATAGAAGCCATCTTGAATATGGGCAGATACATTGCGATGACAAGGCCTCCAATGGTAACGCCCAGAAAAACCAGCATAAACGGCTCTATCATTGCTGTCATGTTTTCAACTGCCTGATCGACTTCATCGTCATAAAAATCAGCAATTTTTGCCAGCATTTGATCCAGGGCGCCGGTTGATTCGCCGACTGCGATCATTTGGCATACCATCGAAGGAAAGACTCCGCTTTCAGAAAGCGGGTCAGCCATTGTACGACCTTCCTCTATATCGGAACGTACGTCGTATATGGCTTTTTCAATTGTTTTGTTCCCGGCTGTTTTTGCTACTATATCTAGTGCGTCCAGAATTGCTACTCCGCTGGTAAGCATGGTGCTCATGGTTCGTGTGAACTTGGCTACGGCGACTTTGCGTATCAGCGTTCCAAATACCGGCAGCTTGAGCGATAAATCATCTAAAAGAATTCTTCCTTTTTCAGTATTATAATACTTTTTTACGGCAAATATTGTTAAACCGGAACATCCTATTATATACAGTATATTATTTTTTACAAAATCACTCATAGCAACAACAATCAGAGTAGGAAGGGGCAGACTGCCTCCCATGCCTTCAAACATTTCTTTAAAAACGGGAATAACAAATACCATTATTATGGCAATTACGACTATAGCTATTATAATCGTTATGAGCGGGTATATCATTGCGCCTTTCACCTGGCTTTTAAGCTTTGCCGCCTTTTCCATGTAATGCGACAGTCTTCCCAGAATAGTATCAAGTATACCGCCTGCTTCGCCTGCGGCAATCATGTTTACGAAGAGATTGTCAAATTGTTTGGGATACTTTTTTAAAGCTTCGGCAAGGGTTTCGCCGCTTTCCACCGATTCCTTTATACTTTTCAATATATTTTTAAATGTTTTGTTTTCCTGCTGGGAATAGAGTATTTCAAGACACTGAATTATCGGAAGACCAGCGTCAATCATAGTGGAAAACTGCCTGCAAAAAATTATTACATCAGATTGTTGAACTTTAGGTTGAAGAAAGGAAATGTTCTCAAACAGATCTTTTGGTTTTTGCTTGATCTTGATTGGAGTTATCCTGAGTCTGGTAAGATTGGCTTTTACCGTCGCTTCATCAGGGGCATCCATCTCCCCTTTCTTAATCTCATTTTTCCTGTTTTTCCCTTTCCACTGAAAAACCGGCATAATCAACCTCTCCTTGGAGCCTTGTTCTAACTTCGGCCACTATTCTATGTTAAAAGTCAATTAGTGCTTACAAAACAAAAAATTGTTGATTGTTGATTTGTGGAATCTCTTCGCTCTGTCTTTTTCTTATAAAATTAATAGAATACCTTCAATCGACAATCATAAATCATAAATCATAAATAACGGCATGCACAATTGTTGTTGGCCGAAGTTAGAACAATGCCCGAATAAAAAGTTAAGGAACGTGGACGAATTAACTTCCTCAAGTAGGCGCACAGATTTGGGTCGAATTTGTTCGATCTCAGATCACAAAAGTTGAAGGAATAGCGAGCTATTTCAATATTTTTGTGCTTTGAGACCGGACAAAGGCGGCCTGAAGCTGTGATTTATAGTTGGGGAAGTTATTTCGTCCACGTTCCTAAGGTGTTTTGAAATAGCTTTTAGCCGTGTAAAAGTCACCTCTCGGCATATTTTTTTTTATGATTAACCCCTTTTCAATAAGAGCGTCAAGATGCCTGTATATTTCTTCAAGGTTACTATCCGAAATTCTTGAAATATCTTCAGCCGTACATGGTCTTCTTTTTATGATGGATAGAAGATAGTTGCAGTCATCTTTATTAAGAGCGCCGGCAGTTGGCCTTGAGTCAAGGTTTTTTATTACATCAGCCCTATTTAAATATGATGCCGCATCTAATAAGTTTTTTTTGGAAACGGGCTTAATCCAGCTTTCAGCTCCAGGCCTGTCAAGCGTATTTAATTGAATTTTATCAGGATAAATCAAGCTTAAAGTCTTTTTTATTTTATTAAGCTCATCCCTGTTATCATTTATTCCAGGCACAAGAAAGACTTCCATCCAAAGTTGTTTTGCAAATTCCTTTCTTAAAGAAACCAGGCCTTCGATTATTCTGGGGAGGTTCAGCCCAGGATGCGGTCTGTTAATTTTTTTGAAGTTTTTTTCTGAAGCAGCGTCAAGAGACGCTATTACTATATCAACACCAGCGATTCGTTTTCTGACGTCCGGCTGAAAAAAAAGTGTGCTGTTTGTAAGCAGGGCGATCTTGTATTTTGGATAATCTTTTTTTATAAAATTTACAATCTCTTTGATTCCTATGTGAAGTGTGGGTTCGCCGGAACCTGAAAAGGTTATAAAATCCAATTTTGGGTTGCTGGATAAAAAGTCTTTCAGTTCTTCCTGCAGCAGTTCTACTGGTATGTATTCCTTGCATTTCAGGGTAAGATTTGTAGTTCTTCCGCACTCACAATAAACGCAATTGAGCGTGCATGTCTTGTGAGGCATAAGATCAATACCCAGAGATAAACCAAGCCGCCGCGAGGGAACCGGTCCGAAAATATATTTGTAATGCAGATGTTTTTTGTAAGCCATTTACTGTAACTACTCAGGTTGTTAGGTTTACGGTGTTTTCAATGAAAAATGCAATGACTGAAGCATTTTAACCATTAATTGTAAACCATAAACTGTTGGCGTATATTTAATTTCTATACTATCATATAAATTAAATAACAATAGCTCTAATCTGGAGTGATGAAAATCATGCTTTTTCCGGCATCCTTCTTTTCACACGCGACCGTGACGGCCATCGCTGTCGGTGAGTTTGGTTATCCAAACTTGACAAACTTATTTTAGTGGCGTACATATACAAAATATTTTATACGTCATTATATTTGGAGATGCTATATGAATTCTAAATTAACATTACGGCTTGATGAAGATTTAATTCAAAACGCAAAGTCATATTCAGCTAAAACCGGTAAATCTGTTTCTAAAATTGTTGCTGATTATTTTGCGCTCATTAACAAGAAGTTATCAGATAAGCAAAGAGAAATTTCTCCTCTAACACGTTCTCTGAGGGGGTCACTCAAAAAAGGAAAGGTGTCAGAAGAAGATTATAAAAAATACCTTGAAAAGAAATATTTATGAATATTTTATTTGATACCAACGTTGTCCTTGATGTCTTGCTTGACCGAAAACCGTTTTCTGCACCTGCTTCTGTTATATTTTCATGGGTTGAGGTAGGAGAGTTCATTGGCTTTTTAGGGGCAACGACAGTCACAACAATTTTCTACCTTGCAACCAGGGTTGTTGGTAAAAAACAAGCAGAAGAGGAGATATCGAAGCTTTTATCTATTTTTGCTATCGCACCTGTCAACAGAGCTGTATTGGAGGCAGCAATAAATTCAAAATTTACAGATTTTGAGGATGCGGTTTTATATGAATCTGCTCGCAATGCAGGTGTCCAAGCTATAGTAACGAGAGATGCAGTTGGTTTTAAGTATGCAAAAATTTCTGTTTATTCACCGGAAGAACTTGTTAAAATGACCCAAACCATTAAAATAATAGGTACAAAAAGAGCCGCTGGCAAACAGATGCACGTCGATGTCATATCAACTGGGTGATTCTTGACAGCGACTGGGAGGCAGAATTCTGCCGCGTGGCGGAATCCCATCCAAAAGTAAAGGCATATGTCAAGAACCATAACCTTGGGCTGGAAGTCCCATACCGCTATGGATCTGAGATGCGGACGTACCTGCCTGATTTCATTGTCCTGATTGATGACGGCCAGGACAAGCCCCTGAACCTGATTGTTGAAATCAAGAGATATCGTCGTGAAGATGCCAAGGAAAAAAAATCCACTATGGAGACCTACTGGGTCCCGGGGGTAAATAACCACGGGCATTATGGCCGCTGGGCGTTCGCTGAATTCACTGAAGTTTACCGGATCGAAGCTGATTTTAAAGCAAAAGTTGAAAAGGAATTTAACAAAATGATCAATCAGGTATTAATAACGGGAAAGGTTTAACCAGGATGCCCGCCACTCGTCTGAAAATATTCATCAGTAGCGTCCAAAAGGAATTCGCAGAAGAACGGCGTGCGGTGAAGGATTTTATCACCCATGATCCTCTCCTGAGCCGGTTCATATCCGATGTGTTTCTATTTGAAAATATTCCTGCCGGAGACCGCAAGCCTGACGATATCTACTTGGGCGAGGTCGAACAGTGTGACATCTACCTTGCCATTCTCGGTAACAAGTATGGATGGAAAAACAAGGACGGAAAATCGCCGACTGAACTGGAATTTGAGCACGCCACC